>Ga0265293_10000034_pt1 | contig 281699 bp, 238 predicted proteins | sample Munlanlewell138R_FD_192505 | JGI IMG/M metagenome (GOLD analysis project Ga0265293, IMG submission 192505) | Leachate microbial communities from a municipal landfill in Southern Ontario, Canada - Leachate well 138R | ecosystem: Engineered > Solid waste > Landfill > Unclassified | place...
ACCATGACGAGGGAACACGGCTCCTCATCTTTTGCCGCCCTTCGATACGCTCGAACAAGTTCTCGCTACTCAGTATGACAAAAGGAGTTGGAGTTTTAAAAGATATCCGTAACATGTCATGGTGAGTAGTCCCAAAGGGCGTATCGAACCATGACACCTCATTTGAATTATCGCCCTTCGATACGATTTTGCCAAAGCGCAAAATCACTCAGGACGACAAACGCTCCTGTCATGGTGAGTGTTCCCAAAGGGCGTATCGAACCATGACGCTTTGTTAAAAACCATGAATCAATACTACACCTACATTCTCAAATGTTCTGACGGTTCCTATTACACAGGTATTACAAACAATATTGACCGAAGGCTGCAAGAGCATGAAGAAGGGTTAAATGAAACTTGTTACACCTATAAAAGAAGACCGGTAAAATTAGTTAGCTGCGAGATGTTTATTGATGTAAATCAAGCTATTGCAAGAGAAAAGCAAATCAAGAAATGGTCAAGAGCAAAGAAGGAAGCATTGATAAACAGCGAATGGAATGATTTGATAAAGTTAAGTAAAAAGAAGTTTGAATAGAAAATTTATCATGCTTCGATACAATCTCACTTTGTTCGGTTACTCAGCATGACAAATTTCCCCTAAAACCATGTCTCTAAAAATCCTCTACCTTTTCACCTCTCCCTCTCTAAAAGGCTCTTCTGTACAGACCAAAGTGCTGAACCAAATAAAATATCTGAACAAAGCAGGTGCAGAATGTAGAGGAGCATTTTTTAGCACAGAGGTAATGGAAATAACTCCACTTAACGAACAGGTGGATTTGATACCTGTGGAGAAATGTGAATGGAAATATTTTAGAAAGATAGGTCAGCGCAGAAATGTAGATAAGCGATTAGAAGAATTTATTAGCAGCAGATTTTCAGAAACAGATGTCTTTTACATTCGATACGCAGGGGCAAGCAAAAAATTATATCAAATAAGCAGGCAATACGGTAGCAAAATAGTTTCTGAACATCAGTCAAAAGAGATTGATGAAATAAGAAGCTTTGAAAATCAACATCCTTTCGGAGTGCGCCCATCCAAATTGTTAAGTCGTTATCTCTATTATTGGAAACCAATATATGATGAAAGAAAATGGGGAATATTATTTGCAAAGAAAATAAAAGCAATAGTTACCGTAACTAATGAAATTGCCCTATATCAACAAACGAAAGGTTCTAAAAATGTCTTAGTATGTTCCAACGGAATAGGCGTAAATGACTATAAGCTACGCAAAATAGCTCTGTTTTCAGAACCGTTGAAGATTTTGTTTCTAAAGGGAACTTCCTCTATATCGGAATGGAATGGTTTTGAGAGATTAATATCCTCAATAGACAGAAACCCCTCAAACAAGATAAAACTTATTGTTTGCGGACATTTAATTGAGGGAGAGATACCCGAAAGAGACTATATTGAGCACAAAGGGTATCTAAACAAGGGACAACTGGATGCATTGTTTAATGAGGTTCATATTGGTGTTTCAACACTTGCACTTTACAATAAGGACTTGCAGGAAGCAGCAGTACTAAAAACAAGGGAATACATTGCAAGAGGGCTTCCCTTTATCTACGCTTATACTGACCCTGACCTAAACGAAGAAACAAACTCTTTTGCCTTGCAGTTTCCCAATGACGATAGCCTTATTGATATGCAGCAAGTAGTGGATTTTGCCAAAAAAGTTCTCTCCGACCCCGAACATCCGCAAAAGATGAGAAAATATGCAGAGAAGTATTTGGATTATGAGGTGAAGATGAAGCGATTGTTGGAAGGGATAAAGAGAATGGCAAAGTAAAGAAAGAATATAGCCTTAATCTCAATCTGATTTATGTAGCTTTGTGCCTCTGCAATAAATATGTCAAAAAAAATACCCATTCAAAAACCCTTGTCGGACGATGAATTAAAAATCATCTTAAAGCGGGTGGTGTGGGATTATAACATATCCCCCGATGACCTGTTGGCTATCTTTAAAGGAGAAATGGAAGGCAGAGGGATTGACACAGCACAGCTTCAGGCTAAATTGCTCAACGGCTATCAGTGGCATAATCTCATAAAGTGGTTTGGATATGAAACTGTGCGAACTTTTTTAAGAGATGAAGTTATCAAAGCGATATTTCCTGCATCGTACAGGCAAAAACTTTTAAATGCAAAGACAATACTACGAACATAATCTTTATCCTTTGCAGGATAAAATGCTTGCTCTGGTTGCAGATTGCAATACCCCGTTTTACCTGACGGGCGGAACTGCATTGAGCAGGTTTTATCTGCACCACCGCTATTCCGATGATTTGGATTTTTTTGTAAACTGCGATGAAAAATTCACAGAATATGTAAATAACATTGTTGAAAGGGCAAAGAAAATATTTGCGACACGAATATCCATTTCTGATACGGACTTTGCACGGATTTATATTTCCGAAGGCAAAACAGAATTAAAAGTTGAATTTATAAACGATGTTAGTTTTCATTTTGGAGATTTCGTGTACCATGGAAAATATAAAACAGATAACCCTTGAATATTCTGTCCAACAAACTGACAGCGTTATCGCGTAACGCACCAAAGGATTTTTCAAATATACTTTTTTTGTCCTTTCATTATCCCTTTAACTGGATTGAGTTATTTGATGCAGCAAAAGAGAAAGATACATGGATTAATGAAGTTTCAGCGGCAGATATACTAAATCAGTTTGACGCAGTTCGGCTTGAAAGTGTTAATTGGATTGAAGAATTTAATACAAAGCTATATAAAAACAGTTTCAAAACTATTGCAAAAGACATTCTTATGGGCGCAGACAACAGCCTCTGTGGAACAGAAAGATGAGAAAGCATGCGGAGGAATATCTGGATTGTGGGGTGAAGATGAAGCAATTGTTAGCAGAGGTAGAAAGCTTTAGAATTCAATGAGTAGTTTCTTTTACTTTGTTGACGAAGTCCGTACTCCCTTTGTCATAAACGACATTCGTAGGGTTGCGGAGAAATACGAAACAGTATATTTGTTCTCCATTGACAGATTACAGGGCAAAGAAGCCTTGCCTGAAAACGTGGTGGTTTTTGAAAATTTTATTGACTGGACACAGTTTAAGCCTTTCAGAATACTGTTCAGTAATTTCTTTTCAATTCTCACTATTTACCTAAGTGAATGTATTGCACTACAGAGATTTCTGCCATTCAAAAAATCCGTTGCGGTTTTGGCTTCCAACATATTTAAGGCAGAGCAAATAGTTCAGATACTTAGCAAACACCCCCCAACTTTCAACTTTCAACTTTCAACTTTTTACAGTTTCTGGTTCTACGACTGCATCTACCTTGCTTGGCTAAAGAAAAAAGGGAAAATCAAAACTGCCATAACAAGAGCACATGGTGGGGATTTGTATGAAGAAAGGAGTTCATTAAGTGGCAACATACTTTTTAGACATTTTCAAATGGGGTATCTTGATGGAGTTTATTCTGTATCTGGTGCCGGAACATTCTATTTGCAGAAAAAATATTCGCGTTATAAAAGAAAAATTAAGACTATTTTCTTAGGAAGTTCTTTTCATGAAAGTCTTTCACGAGCAAAGATGGAGGGAGAATTTGTGATGGTTACTTGCGCAAGAATACGCAATATTAAACGTATTCATAAAGTTGCTGAAATGTTACAGCATATAGATTTTCCTTTGATATGGTATCATATTGGAGACGAGAATTTAGAAGCGAAAAATGACACCACCATTCCTAAATATATCAAAGCTAAAGAAGAACTTAAAACGAAGGGGAATATTACCTATATCCCTTTGGGGCAAATGGAAAATGAGAGAATTTTTGAGTTTTATTCCGTAACTCCTATAAACTTGTTTGTTAGTTTGTCTCAAAATGAAGGACTTCCCATCAGCATGATGGAAGCTGCAAGCTTTGGAATTCCGGTTCTTTCTACGGATGTGGGAGGATGTAAAGAAATAGTGAATGAACAAACAGGCATACTTATTCCTTTGGAAACAGAAATGAAAGAGGTTGCAAGAATTATTACCAATTTTAAAGATTCAGCAAAGAATACAGAGGAATACAGAAAGGGAGTGAGAAAATTCTGGGAAGAGAATTTTGATGCGGAGAAGAATTATGAAAAGTTGTTTGAAGAGTTGGAATTTTAAAAGTTTTCCGTAACATGTCATGGTGAGTAGTCCCAAAGGGCGTATCGAACCATGACACCTAATTTGAATTGTCGCCCTTCGATACAATTTTGCCAAAGCGCAAAATCACTCAGGACGACAAACGCTCCTGTCATAGTGAGTGTTCTGCCATAAGCGGAACGTATCGAACCATGACGAGGGAACACGGCTCCTCATCTTTTGCCGCCCTTCGATACGCTCGAACAAGTTCTCGCTACTCAGTATGACAAAAGGAGTTGGAGTTTTAAAAGATATCCGTAACATGTCATGGTGAGTGTTCCGAAGGGCGTATCGAACCATGACACCTTGTTTGAATTATCGCCCTTCGATACAATTTTGCCAAAGCGCAAAATCACTCAGGACGACAAACGCTCCTGTCATAGTGAGTGTTCTGCCATAAGCGGAACATATCGAACCATGACGCGGGAACACGCCCTTCACCTTTTGTCGCCCTTCGATACGCTCGAACAAGTTCTCGCTACTCTGGGTGACAAAAGGAGTTGGAATTTTAAAAGTTTTCCGCAACGTGTCATGGAGAGTAGTCCCAAAGGGCGTATCGAACCATGACACCTCATTTGAATTATCGCCCTTCGATACAATTTTGCCAAAGCGCAAAATCACTCAGGACGACAAACGCTCCTGTCATGGTGAGTAGTCCCAAAGGGCGTATCGAACCATGACACCTTGTTTGAATTGTCGCCCTTCGATACAATTTTGCCAAAGCGCAAAATCACTCAGGACGACAAACGCTCCTGTCATGGTGAGTGTCATAAATTTATTTATGACTTATCGAACCATGACATTAGATAATTGACTGTATTTTAATTTAAAGTTTGAAAGAGACTATTCATTTTTTTGTTTGCCGTAATGGTTTTGGACATCAAAAAAGAGTGATGTCAATAGTTGAGAAGATTAGCACTTTTAATAAAGAAATTAAAAGTATAATTCATTGTAATCGAAGGAATTTTGAGAGAACTAAAAATTGGGATACTACTCAACATTTACTTAATAAAGAAAATGTTGCATTTGAGTTTGAGTTGATGGATGAATCTCCTGAGTATCTAGTAGGTTTGGACGAACAAAAGATTAAAATTTGGTTGGAGAAAGTGAGAAAGGTGAAAGATTTAATTAAAGGTTTGATTGTGTTGGATAATGACGTATTGCTATTGAACATTTTTGAAAATGCAATGATTATGGGGTCTTTTTTTTGGTCTAATGTGATAGATGATTCTGACAAATATTCATTCAGAACTATTGAAAAACAATTGTTGTCAAAATATAATCCGATAGTCATGGGAGTAGAATCAATTGCAATGGAGGAAACAAAGAAAAGTCCAAGATTTATGGGGTTGCCTTGGTTTGGCGATGTTAGCCAGGAAAGGCAGAATCCAATAAAGAGTAGAGAATTAATTTTGATTACAGTTGGTGGAACTGAACAAGATATTTCCAAGTATTATGAATTAGCAATGAAACTAAAAAGTAAAGGAGAGAGAGTGGTAGTGGATAATGGGATTTATAAGTACTCAAAAGGAGAAATGAGTAAATTCTCTTATTTACATGAAGATTTTATTAAAATAAAAGCAGTGTTTTGCCGCCCGGGCATAGGTATATTAGATGATTGTGTAAAATACGGAATCCCTGTGTTTACTTTGTTTGATGGAAACAATAAGGAGTTGGTTCACAATGCTAAAACAGTAGAAGGATTAGGGTGGGGTAAAGCAATTAAAAATACCTTACTTGTGGATGATATAATAAAAAAGTTTGAGAGTTCAGACTTAGAGATAATGCAGAGTCTTATTCTTAAAGAAAAATCAGGAGGAGCAGAGATTGTAGCTCAGTATATATTAAAGAAGCTTAAAGAGAAAAATGAATAATAGACATAAAATATCAACATTGTTTTGCAATAAGGATGCAACACTGTTTCAGATGTATGAGATATTTGAACAAGCGAGTAAAGACGGATTGCCTGCCGGAATTGCATTGGTTGTGTCCGAAGATAATGTATTAGTAGGAACAGTTACAGAAGGAGATATAAGAAGAGGGTTGCTAAAGTATAATGATATGAAGACTCCTATTAAACATATCATGCAAAACGACCCTATCTGTTTTCGCGATTATCTTTCTATTTCTGAAATCTTAGAAAAAATTCCTGCTGAATTAGAGAAGAGAAATCGCCAAAGCAAACGTTACTTAGGAAAAATTGTATTGGTAGATGAAGAGAAAAGACCCACTCGTGTACTAGATTATCATCAACTTTGGGAACAGAAAGTTGCCAGCCATCGCCATTTAGTGGTTGTAGGATTAGGTTATGTAGGGTTGACAATGGCATTAGTTATGGCAGATGCGGGATTTATGGTTACGGGAGTTGAGTTAGATAAAGATAAAGTTAAGCAGTTAAATAGTGGCAGTTCCTATATACATGAGCTTGGATTAGAAGATTTGCTCAAGGAAAATATTGGCAAAAATTTCAGACCTGTTTCAGAATTGCCTGAAAATGGAGATGTTTTTATTATTTCAGTAGGAACCCCCGTTATAGAATCTGAAGGTAAAGGAAAAACTTTAGAAATGCGCTATCTAGAAGATGCATGTGAGAAGATAGGGCAAAAACTGAGAACGGGTAATTTGGTGATATTACGCTCCACCGTTCCAATTGGCACTTGTAGGAATTTTGTTCTACCCAAATTAGAGGAAATAAGCGGTCTCAAATGTGGAATTGATTTTCACTTGGCTTTTGCACCCGAGCGCACAGCTGAAGGCAAGGCTCTAAAAGAATTGCGAAGTCTTCCGCAAATAATTGGGGGCTACAATTTGGATTCACAAGAAGCGACTGCCGCTATCTTCAGAGATTTAACCCCTTCTCTAGTGAGAGTGGATTCATTAGAAGTTGCAGAAATGGCAAAATTGATTAATAACTCTTTTAGGGATTATGTTTTTGCTTATTCAAATCAAATGGCAAAAATTGCTCATAAGTTCAATATCAATGTGGTGGATGTTATTAATGCCGCTAATAAAGATTATACAAGGAATCCTGTTCCCCTCCCAAGCCCTGGAGTTGGTGGACCTTGTTTAACAAAAGATCCTTTTATTTTTGCATCAGTTGCTCAAAAGTTTGATTTTGATGAATCTTTATTTGTCAATGGACGTCTAATCAATGAGTCTATGCACGAACATGTGGCAAATCAGGTTTTAAAAGAATTGAATTTAATAGGAAAAAATCCCGAAAATTCAGTTGTGTTTATTTGTGGATTGGCATTTAAGGGAAATCCAGAAACAGGGGATATTAGAAGTTCTTCTTCTATTGAAATAGCCGAAATGTTAAAAGGGAAAGTAAAGGAAATAAGAGGGTTTGACCCGGTGGCATTGGTTTCCGAAATAGAGTCCTATGGTATTATTTCAAGGACATTCGAGGAGGGATTAGAAGGGGCGGATGTCGTTATGTTTTTAAACAATCATAAGGCTTTTGAAAGTATTAATACTTTTGAAATGACAAGAAAGTTAAATGAAAATCCAATTGTGTATGACGGGTGGAATATCATTAGAAAAGCAGAAGTGTTGTCAACCCGACCTGCAACGTATATAGGGTTGAGTTATAGAGAAAGCAGTATCAGAAAATGAAAATATTGGGAGTTATACCAGCAAGAGGAGGGTCAAAAGGCGTTCCTCTGAAAAACATCAAATTATTGGATGGCAAGCCTTTGATTGAATATACAATAATGGCAGCCTTGCAATCGAATTTAGACAGAGTAATTGTAAGTACAGACAGTAAGGAAATAGCTGAAGTAGCAAAAAATGCAGGAGCAGAAGTGCCATTTCTAAGACCAGATAGTCTTGCTTCTGATTCTGCTTCGTCTATGCCTGTTGCAATCCACGCTTTGAATGAAATAGAGAAAATAACAGGGGATGTTTTTGATGCCCTAATGTTATTACAACCAACTACACCATTTAGAACAAAAACAGATATTAATGATGCTATTGAATTATTAAAGAAGAATAATACAGATAGTGTAATAAGTGTTGTTGATGTAGAAGGAACTCATCCTGCAAGGATGAAGTATTTGAAAAATGGTTTATTGATAGACCCTCCATTTTGCGAACAAAAGGAAAACCAAAATAGACAGGAATTAGAACCTATGTATATCAGAAATGGAGCAATTTATTTGACAAAAAAAGATGTATTGCTAAGTGGGACATACAAAGGCAATTCTTGTTCCGCATTGATAATGCCTCGTAATAGGTCTGTAAACATCGATACCGCTTTTGATTTTGAATATGCAGAATTGTTGAAAGTTAGTAATAAAATATGAAGCAAATTTTACATCTTGAAGCATATAATTATCCGAGTTCTGCTCTCCAAAAATTGCAAGTTTTGGGTAATTTAGTAAGTGTAAATATTTCCAGCCAAACGGAACTTGATACATTGCTTTCTGAAAAATCTTTTGATTATATTTTTACGACTATAGGCTATTATCTGGGCAAAGAGAACTTACAATCTCAGTTGGCATTAAAAGCAATAATAACACCCACTACTGGACTTAATCATCTGGATCTGGATTATCTAAATTACAGAAATATAAAGATAATCAGTTTGAAGGGAGAAGTAGATATTCTCCGCAGTGTGCAAAGCACGGCAGAGCACACATGGGCATTGTTGTTGAGTTTAATAAGAAATATATCTAAAGCGACTCTGAGTGTTAAGCAAGGAAGCTGGGACAGGGCTGTACTGTTATGTGATGAGTTAAATACAAAGACTTTAGGAATAATAGGTTTTGGACGTTTGGAGAATATCATTAGCGAGTATGCTAAAGCATTTTCTATGAAAACAATGATAACTGATATTTCTGAAGAGTCTCTAAATAATGCAATTGCCAAGGGAGTTGAAGTCGTAGATTTGTCTGCTTTATTAGCAAAATCAGATTATATCTTGCTTATGGCTTCTTATAGTAAGGAGAATGAAAATTTAATCAATGAGGAGTCTTTTTCTATCATGAAACAAACTGCATATTTTATAAATACTTCCCGAGGTGAGATGGTGGATGAAGAAGCGTTATTGAAAGCATTAAAAACAAAGAAGATAAAAGGTGCGGCATTGGATGTGTTAAGAGATGATTCATCGTGGAAATTACATGTTCCTAAAAATCATCCTTTAATTGAATATGCGAGTCTTGAAGATAACCTCCTGATAACTCCGCACATTGGAGGGTATGGGAAAGTATCCATAGAAAAAACAAGAGAATTTATAACCCGAAAATTTATTGAAAAAATAGAAAAATGAAACCTATACTTATAGCAGAATGTTGTCAAAATCATAATGGCGACAAAGAGATTTTAAAAGAGCAGATTCATACAGCTGCGGAAAATGGAGCGGACTATGTGAAAATTCAGGCAATACGGTCTAAGGAATTAACACATCGCTTGCGATTTGACGAGGGAGAGGTTGATGCCGATGGGGCTGTTAAAGTAATAAAGCGACCTTATAAACCTGAGTTGGAACGATTGCAGAAATTGGATTTAAGTCTTGATGATGAAGCTTGGTTTGTAGAAGAATGTTGGAGAGCAGGTATTGCCCCAATGACAACAGCTTTTACTAGAACTGGAGCACGAGAAATAAAAGACTTAGGGTATGAAGCCATAAAGATTGCTTCTTATGATTGTGCTTCTTATCCATTGTTAAATGAAGTAAAACAATATTGGAAAAAGGTGTTTGTTTCAACAGGAGCGACTTATGATAGTGAAATTGAAAAAGCAGCAGAAGTATTAAAAGGAGTAGATTTACATTTGTTACATTGTATAACTATTTATCCTACTCCAATGGAAGAGCTTAATCTTAGGAGAATGAATTTCCTAAGAAGATTCTCAGTGTCAGTTGGATATTCGGATCATTCGCATGTTGAGACAACAGGTCTTTGGGCAAGTAAAATAGCATTAGCTTTGGGAGCTAACAGTATAGAAAGACATTATACCGTATTAGAGAAAGATGAAACTCGTGATGGTCCGGTTTCCATAAAGCCCCATCAGTTAAAAGAATTAAGAGAATTTGCCGATAAATCCCGAATCGAACAAATGGAAATAATCAGAAGAGAATATCCTGATTGGGAGAAAACGTTAGGTAGTATAAGTCGTGATTTGTCGCACGCTGAGAAGCTAAATAGAGATTACTATAGAGGGCGTTTTGCTTCTTTAGTTGAAGGAAGACATATTTATAATTGGGAAGACGAATTATTTTAGAAGTGCTTTTTGCTACACGCTTATTAACGAAATTAGAATATGAGAAACTCATAAAAAGAAAAGTAACAACCTTTCTTTTTAATGAAATAGATTTTCCAATAGAGAGAGAGACGTCCGTATCATCATTTAATTGCACCACACAAAGAGTTCCAAGCACATGGTATTCTTGGGAGCAAAACGACAAACTGCTACAATCTTTCAAAGAGAAGTTTCCGCAGTTCTTTCAATGGAGACAATACGACTTAATCTTAGCTTTTCAAAAAGCAATGTATTGGGCAAATTTTAGAACCGGATACTTACACTATACAAAGCAACAGTTTTATGATAAAGAGGAAGTTCTGTACATAGAGCCACTGCACCCTTATAACAGACTAAAAGTTTTTGTTAAATACATAAAACAAGTCTGTGCTAAAGGAGAGAAACAATCTTCCAACCCAAACAAAGGCAAATTTATAGGGTGTCATGGTATCTTTATCAAACATGCATTTCAGCTTACTTTGTATCAGCATATAGTTGAGAAAGTGAAAGATGATAAGAGGTTTGTAATGTATGCTTTAGATGCTTCTATTAAAGAAAGATTGATGAGCATGGGAGTTGAAGAATCAAATTGTGTATTGTTATCAGGCGGAAGCAAAATATCGCAATTGCCGATAATTTCTCTTTTTGCATTAAAAGACAAAGACTGGTATGTATTAAATCAAATAATCATCCATTGGAGAGAAGTGCAAAAATGGGTGAGCATAGCCGAGCAGATAGCCGAAACAGGGATTAAAACTTTTTTAATGAATGAGGGGGAGAACGGTATTATGGGGGCGGTATTGGGCGAGGTTATGAGCAAACACGGAGTTACATCTTTTAATACAATGAATGGTACCAAGTCAGGCGAGGTGCAAGATGCTCATATTAATTTTGATAAATGGTTTGTATGGGATGAGAAGATGAAGAGACTACTTGTTGAAAGAAATAAACTACCTGCTAACAAGCTTATTGTATCTGGACATTTAATGGAAGATACTGTGGCTACCCATTCTTATCAAGATAGCTTAGGCTTGGACAAAGAATATCTGAAAGATAAGAAGGTTATATCTGTTTTTTCGGTCAGAGGAAAGAGAGAGGAGAAAATAGATACATTTAGGATGCTCTACGAGGTGGCAAAACAAGACCCTGCTATTTTTCTTCTTGTTCGTCCACATCCTTCCGAAATATCAGATGACAGTTTTTTGCCACCTAAGCACCTTGAAAATGTAAAGTGGGTATCTTATAATCAAGAAAATTCAAAGGCTACTTTATATGATCAATTGAGTATAAGTGATGTGAGTATTTGTTTTGGTTCTACCGTAGCATTAGAAAGCAAATGGTTTGGTGTTCCTTGTATTACGGTTGAAAAAAGAGACGAGAGTTTGATTTATGCGGTGGATGGGGAAGAGATTGTGCATCTGAAAGATACGAATTATTTAGAAGATACTATAACTAAGATTTTGAATGTCAAATTGCAAGACAGACCACATCATATAGCATCCGTAGCGAAAACGATTGTAGAGTGGGTAAGTGAAGGAATTTAAAGAAGAGTGACTAAAAAAGTTCTCATAATCTGTTTTACTTTTCCTCCTTATCCTGGTATTGGTGGCAGGCGTTGGGCTAAGTTTGCAAAGTATCTTGCAGAATCGGGGGTAGATGTCAGCGTTATTGCGGCAAAGAAGAAACAAGGGAGTGTTTCCTCATGGGCTTCAGATATTGAATCTTATAGAGAGAAAATAGAGTATATAAAAACGAATTATCCTCTTGTATTAACTCGAGTTCCCAAAACATTCATAGAGAAGGTTTGCTACAAGTTAGCATTGCTATATGTCAAGTTATTTACCAAGGGGAATTATTATGACCATTCTGTGTTTTGGCGTAAAAACCTACTAAAAGCAACTGAGGGAAAAATAAAACAAGGCTATAATAATATTATTGTTTCTTGTGCTCCTTTTGCTACGGCTTATTATGTGGCAGAACTGAAGGAGAAATATCCGAATATTAATTTGATAGTTGATTTTAGAGATCCCTGGACTAATAATAAAACTTCGTTTGGATTTACTACGATTAGTTCAAAAAGACTAGAAGTTGAAAAAGTAAGAGAAAGAGTCGTGGCAAATAAATCAGATTATATTTTGACAGTTTCTGATGCGATGACTGATTATTATAAATCTTTTGGTACTGAGAAAAAATGTTTAACGGTAAAGAATGGTTTTGACTATTCAGATTTTGAGTCTTTAGAAGGATGTAAAAGTCAGAATGAGAAATTAAGATTTGTTTTTGCAGGTACGTTTTATCATAAATCGCTTCATGTGTTTGAAAATTTTTGTGAATCATTGAGAGAGATTAGAGAAGAAAATGAAGATGTGTTTAATAAGTTGGAGTTTCATTTCTTTGGAGATATGCCAATGCAATTTAAAGAGATTGCAGGCGAGATTGTGTCTATTGTTTTTCATAATCGGGTTTCTCTTGAAAGTGCTTATATGGAGATTGCAAAAGGTAACTTAGCTATGCTCTTCTTAACAGATGATTTGAACCATTCATTTAGCACCAAATTCTACGAATACATTGCACTACAAAAACTAATTGCAGTCTTTTCCTCAAGAGGTGAAACGGCTTGCTATGTTGAAGAGAATAGATTGGGTTATGCTTGTGATTTAGGAAATATCAAAAACTCTCTCCTCAAAATTCACTCAGATTGGAAAAAAGGAGCATTGGTGTTTAACCAAGAGTACAACCTCTCACAACATGATGTTAAAAATATTTGCCAAGACCAGATTATTCCTTTGTTGAAGTAACTACGCACCCGGCAAACCTTTTCGCTGTTTATAGCTTTGTGTGCTCTCTTTTTCTTCGATGACTTCAATCATGTTTTGCTTATTTAGAATTATTCTAAATTTGTGCCTTTAAATAAAAACACTATGCAACACTTATTAGAAAAATACGAATACATCAGCCGTTTGCTACAGTTGGAGAAAGAAAATATTGACCGTAGAGAATTTCATAAAAAAGTAGCTCCTCTGTTATTGGAAATGGGAGCAAATAAGGAATTCTTAAAAGATGTGATTAAGAGAAACTTCTTGGATGAAGGATATCTTAACATGGAGTGGACGGGTTATAATATTCCGTTCTTCTATGTGTATGAGACAGAGCACTTTGTTCTGAAACTTCATTTGTTTCCACCGGATAAGGAGAAGAGAAATAATATTGCGGCTCATTGTATTCACCACCACAATAACTACATCATTACCACCAATGCGTTTTTTGGTTCTGGGTATGAGAGCTTCTTATTTGAAAAAAATCCACAAGTAGATTCTAAAACGCTGGATGTAGATTTGAAAATCACCAAGCATTTTCATCAAAGAGATTGGAATCCAAGTATGGTGGATAGTTGGGAGCCTCATGTGGTATTTATCCCCCAAGAGCTTTCCTCTACACTTATTATTTGGTCTCCGGACAAACGCAGGGCTACGGATAACCTCAGACAGAACCCGCTGTTTAAGTTAATTAAAAAACCCTTGAGGTGGTTTATTCATAAAACCGGAATGACTCAAACTTTTGGTATTGCAGAAGAAAAAACCTATCAATTTTATCCTAATCCTAATGGCAAAGGATTCAAAGGAATAGAGGAGAATGAATATTTTGCACCTACAAAATCAGAAAAGGGAGAGGCGGTGAATGATTATTCCGCTCAAATGATTTTTGCATTTATCCAAAGAGCAGGCTTGTTTGATGCAGAGTTTTTTGCAGAAAATAAGAACAGAATACCTGCCTATTATCACAAGTTTATAGACATGGTAGCTGTAGGAGAACCAATACAGGATGTGTATCATCGCACGGTGATCAATGTGCCTCAAAAAACATATTATAGAGAAGATGTGTTGAAGGCATCTTTGTAACTTTTATTTCACGCAAAGAACGCGGAGGTTTCACGCAAAGGACGCGGAGGTTTCACGCAAAGAATGCGGAGATTTCACGCAAAGAACGCGGAGGTTTCACGCAAAGAACGTGGAGGTTTCACGCAAAGAACGTGGAGATTTCACGCAAAGAACGCGGAGGTTTCACGCAAAGAATGCGGAGATTTCACGCAAAGAACGCGGAGATTTCACGCAAAGAACGCGGAGGTTTTACGCAAAGAATGCGGAGGTTTCACGCAAAGAACGCGGAGATACAAAAAAATGACTGAGAACGAAATTTCAAATAAGATTATTGGGATTGCAATTGATTTGCATAAATCCACAGGAGCGGGTCTGCTGGAATCTGCTTATGAAAATGCTTTGGCTTATGACCTTAGGGAGTCGGGGTTAATTGTTTCGCAACAGGTTGCACTGCCTTTTGTTTACAAAGAAGTTCAATTAGAAGTTGGATATAGAATAGATTTGTTGGTAGAAAACAAAGTCTTGGTTGAAATCAAATCAGTAGAAACCTTAGCACCGGTTCATTTTTCGCAAACTTTGACTTATCTTAAATTGTCGGGAATCAAACTCGGGTTGCTCATTAATTTCAATTCAAAATATCTGAAAGACGGAATTCACCGACTGGTAAACAATCTGTAATGTGTTTCTTTTTTACTTGCAGAAAACAGCAAGTTAAAAACTTTCCACGCTCTTTGCGAGAACATCTTTTACAATAACATACCTTAGCGCCCTTAGCGTGTCCCCCAAATTACTTTTGCGTTCTTAGGGAGAAACTTATTGCTCACAGTGAGAAAATTTATTACAAATAGCAGCCTTAGCGCCCTTAGCCTGTCCCCTAATTACTTTTGCGTTCTTAGTGAGAAAACCGTTGTCACATGAAAATCCTCTTCTATTCTCCCCACCCGACACACGACATTGTATCCGAAGTAGGATATGCCACACACCAACGCGAAACTATTATAGCGTTACAGGGTTTAGGTGTAGAAGTCATACCCGTGATATTGGGTGGAGTCACCTTGAGTGAAATGCCTTTTAAAGACGGCAAAGCATTGGAGCCAAAAGGAATCAAGGGAGTAATTAAAAAAATCATCCCACGATTTGTTTGGTTAAGCCTTAAAAACTTTGATTTGTTTGCTAAACATGACTTTAAAGCAAGAATGCGTTTAGAACAAGCCGTGATAGAACATAGCCCGGATTTGCTGTACGAAAGGTCTGAATACTTGCAGGATAGCGGGACGAAAGTTGCTCAAAAGTATGGCATCAAACATTTTATAGAAGTCAATGCTCCCTTTGTTGAAGAAATGCGTGCTATGGAGGGATGGCATGTTTGGCAGTGGTTGGCACATTTCAAAGAAAAGAAAAAATACCGTGCTGCCGATAGGGTGTTTGTAGTATCAACTGTATTAAAAGATTTTTTGGTAAAAAGGTATAAAGTCAATCCTGCCAAGATTTTGGTTTCGCCTAATCGAATAAATGAAAAATCATTTTTGCTTAAAGCTCAAAGCCCTACAAAGATTCAAGTTTCTTTTCGCGATGCAGCACCCTTGGTGGGTTTTGTAGGTTCTATCCTTCCGCATCACCATTTGGATATAATGATAGATGTTTTTGCAAAACTGAATAAAGAAAATGTAGATGTCAATTTGTTGATAGTGGGTGGAGGAAGTTTGCTTGACGAATTGAAAAGACAAGCGGAAGAAAAAGGATTGAGAGATAGAATACATTTCACAGATAGAGTGCCACATCAAGACATTCCGGCTTTGATTCAAACGATGGATATTTGTGTTATGCCTGCTTCAAATTGGTATGGTTCTCCGGTTAAGATTTTTGAATATGGAATCATGGGTAAGGCGGTTGTGGCACCTGACAATGGTCCTGTAAGCGATGTAATGGTGGACAATGAGGACGGGCTTTTGGTGCAAAATAATGTAGATGAAATAGCTACAGCAATTACAAAGTTGGTGAAAGACATAGACTTGCGTCATCGGTTGGGCGAGCATTTTCGGCAGAAGATAATACAGGGATTTACATGGAGACACGCAGCGGAAATGATTCTAAAAGAGGCAAACAAATAATTCGGTTTGCCTCTTTTTTTTGTAGCGAGTAAGTCGAATTATGCTAACAGGTGTTAGTTTATTTTTCATACTTTTGCCAACTCAAAGGGATTGAGGTTGGTTCAACACAATCTCTAAACAATGAGCAAGCATGAGAGCACTTTCAGCATATAAAAAATACGCTTACTATTTTTACAAATACGGGAGTTTAAACAAGTTAAACAATTATCTATTGAATCAACGTGAGTACAAATCTCATGTAATCAACATGAGAAGCTTGCCTTATAAGATAACAGTAGATCCCGGCAATGTATGTAATCTAAGATGTCCCGGATGCCATACCGGCATTTTACACAAAGAAAGAATAAAGCCTCAGTTTTTAACCTTAGAGAATTATAAAATTATTCTCAAAAACTTTGAGCAACATGCATTAAGCATCGCGCTTTACAATTGGGGTGAGCCGTTTATGAACAAAGAGATGTTTTCTATTATCGATTATACACGCTCAAAAAAAATTGGTAGTACGATTCACTCAAATTTCAACGTATTTGATAAAACAATGGCGGAAGAGTCGGTAAAATCAGGTTTGACCCATATCTACCTGTCTATAGATGGAAGCACCCAAGAGGCATATAGTCAATATAGGGTAAAGGGAAATATAGACAATGTGATTGACAATATTAAAATCATGGTGGAAACGCGCAAAAGGTTGAAAAGTCATTTCCCTATTCTGACATGGAAATTTCTTGTTTTTGAACATAACAAACACGAAGTTGAAGATGCCCGGAGGATGGCAAAGTCGCTGGGTTTGGATTCATTTGAGGTGTTTAATGCCGTACCTAAACTAACAGACATCTATGACCTTGCCGAACAAAATCGGAATGACCTGAATTTTATTCCCGGTCAATATGATTGTCGGAGCCTTTGGTCAAGTATTTATGTAAATCCTAATGGTGCTGTTTTGCCTTGTTCTTTAGCTTTTAGACCGGAGGAGAGTTTTGGCAATTTGTTGGAGAATTCGTTAGAAGAGGTATGGAATAATAAGAATTACACATCTGCCAGAAAGATGTTTGTTGACCCTACTTATGAAGATGTCCCATTGCCGTGCAAGGGTTGCACCTATTCTATCGGGAAAAGTTGCCATAAGATTATCAATAACAAGTTGCCGATTAAGTCTCAAGTCTGATTTGTAGAAAAATATTAATTGAACAACTTATTGATAAGGACCGCCCGGAATGGGCGGTTTTTTTTGTCTTTCATTTTGAGGTATTGATACTATTCATATTCCATTTGATTGTATAAAATTACTTTTGCACCTGCAATGAGTGAAACTGAGGAAGGTAAGAGGATTTCAAAAAAAATTGCACAAACCACAGCTTACGGAATTATTTTCAGTGTGAGTTTTTCTCATCTGTTGAATGATGCCATTCAATCTTTAATTCCTTCCATTTATCCCTTGTTGAAAGATTCCTTTCAACTCAGTTTTGCCCAAATCGGGCTTATTACCTTCACCTTTCAGTTTACAGCGAGTATGTTGCAACCCTTAGTTGGAGCCTATACAGACAAACATCCTCAGCCTTATTCACTTGCATTGGGTATGTGTGTCTCATTATTGGGATTGATTTTGATTTCTTATGCGAATAGTTTTGGACTGATATTATTATCTGTTGCGCTTATTGGTACAGGTTCATCCATTTTCCATCCGGAATCATCCAAGATAGCATATATGGCATCCGGAGGCAGGCGGGGTATGGCACAGTCGATTTTTCAGGTTGGCGGAAATACCGGCTCCGCAATCGGCCCCTTGCTTGCAGCGTTAATTGTTGTTGAATATGGCAGAAGTCATGCAATATATTTTGGTATTCTTGCATTGATTGCAATTTTTGTTTTGCTGCATGTCGGCAAATGGGCTGCTCAGCAATATGAAGACAGGATACGTGTCAACAAAAGAGTGGATGCGGGAGAACACCACCCTCATTTGACAAAACGCAAGGTATATCAGAGCATTGCTATTCTTCTGGTTCTTATTTTTTCAAAGTATATTTATTCAGCAAGTATCAGCAGTTATTATACTTTCTTTTTAATTGAAAAATTCCATGTGAGTATTCAACAATCACAGCTATTTCTCTTTGCCTATTTGCTTGCATCAGCTGTTGGAACATATCTCGGAGGTCCTTTGGGAGATAGGTATGGACGCAAGTATGTGATTTGGTTTTCTATCCTCGGAGCAGCACCATTTGCATTGTTGTTGCCCTATGTAAATCTGTTTTGGACATGTACCCTGAGTGTAGTCATAGGCTTGGTGCTGTCATCTGCATTTCCGGCTATTATTGTATATGCACAAGAACTGTTGCCCGGTAAAATCGGCATGGTATCAGGCTTGTTTTATGGATTTGCATTTGGGGTAGGAGGGATTGCGTCTGCACTTCTGGGCTTGCTGGCGGATTACAAAGACATCTACTTTGTATATTATCTCTGTTCCTTTATGCTGTTAATGGGTCTGGTAACTTGGTGGTTGCCGGATTTGAAGAAGAAATAAAAAAGCCCCAAGATTGGAGCTTTTTTGATTGTTAGTAGCGGGGACAGGACTCGAACCTGCGACCTTTGGGTTATGAGCCCAACGAGCTACCACTGCTCCACCCCGCGATTTGAGGGCACAAAGATATTGATTTTTCGCTTACTTACAAAACTTTCTTGTGTTTTGATATTAATTGTAATTTCGCTTCCTGCTAATGAATCAAAACACTATGAAAAAGATTTTTACCAATACAGGACTTTACTTAATCCCTGTGTTTTATTTTACTGCATGCAATACGCCTATGAATACAAAAGAGAATACCGATAACAATAGTTTATTGGGTTATGACAAGAATCTGATGGATACTACCGTAAGTCCTTGCGAGGATTTTTATCAATATGCTGCCGGAGGATGGATGGCAGCCAATCCTTTGCCTGCTACCGAAAGCAGATGGGGTACTTTCAATGTGTTGGATAAACAAAACAATGAAAAAATCAGAAAATTGCTCGAAGAATCCGGTAAAACAGAAGCTGCCAAAGGAAGTCCTGAACAATTGACAAGAGATTTTTTTCAATCTGCAATGGACACTGCAACCCGAGAAAAGTTAGGTGTTGCTCCTCTACAACAGTATATTGCGGCTATTGATGCGCTTACTTCTAAAGATGAAATAGCAACATTACTAGGCACATTTAACCAAAGCGGCTTACTTGGGCTTTTTAGTTTTTATGTTTACACAGATGCAAAGAATAGTGAATACAATGCAGTTTATGTAGGTCAAGGTGGCTTGGGATTACCGGACAGAGATTATTATCTAAATGAGGATGCAAATTCAAAGGAGATTAGAAATGCTTACATTGCCTATATAGCCAAGATATTAGGGTTGATTGGGGAAAAGGAAGGAACGAAAGCTGCTCAACAGGTAATGGCATTAGAAACACAGTTAGCGATGATTTCGATGTCTAAAACTGAGATGAGAGACCCTGAAAAAACATATAATAAGAAATCATATTCAGCATTTACTCAGGAGTATGCTTATTTCTCATGGGAGAAGTATTTTGCAAATGTTGGGGCGAAGGGTATCAATGAGTTGATTGTTTCTCAACCTGATTTTTTCAAACAATTAAAAAATGTTTTTGCAAAATTTTCACTTAATGACTGGAAAACTTACCTTAAATGGCAGTTAGCCAATGGATTATCCGGTTATCTCAATGCAGAAATGGTTCAAGCCGGTTTTGACTTTTATCAAACCACTTTGAGAGGAACCAAAGAAATGAAGCCACTTTGGGAAAGAGCGGTCAATATGGTAAATTCAAACTTGGGTGAACCTTTAGGACAAATGTTTGTAAAACAATATTTTAGTCCTGAGTCTAAAAAGCGAGTGAGTGAAATGGTGGAAGAACTCAGAACTGCGTTCGGTCAAAGAATCCAAAAATTGGACTGGATGAGTGCTGAAACAAAGGTAAAGGCAATGGATAAGTTGAAAGCGTTTAGTTATAAGATTGGCTATCCTGACAAGTGGAAAGATTATAGCATGGTTGAAATTTCAAAGACAAGCTTGGTTGAAAATCTTATCCATATCAACCAGCGCGAGAATGAAATAATGCTTGCAAAGATTGGTCAACCAATAGACAAAACTGAATGGGGAATGTCACCTCAGACGGTGAATGCTTATTATAACCCCACTCGCAATGAGATTGTCTTCCCTGCCGGTATTCTTCAGCCGCCTTTCTATAACCCCAATGCAGACGATGCACTGAACTATGGCGGTATCGGAGCCGTAATAGGTCATGAATTTTCACATGGATTTGATGACAAAGGCAGTAAATATGACGGTAACGGTAATTTATCGAATTGGTGGACTGAAAATGACAATGAATTGTTTAGACAGCGCACTCAAATGATTGTAAATCAGTTTAACAGTTTTGAGGTTTTGGATAGTGTTTTCATTAACGGGGAATTAACCCAGGGAGAAAACATTGCTGATTTTGCCGGCTTGACGATTGCCTATTATGCACTTAAAAACCATATAGATAAAGTAGGTAAACAAATTGCTTCTCCTGATGGATTTACATGGCAACAACGCTTCTTTATGGGTTGGGCATTGGTTTGGGCTCAAAATATTTCAGAAAAAGAGTTGAGACAGCGCATTATTACAGATCCCCATTCACCCGGTAAATACAGAGTGTTAGGACCTTTGAGCAATATGCCTGAATTTCAAGAAGCATTTGGATGTACAAAAGGAAGTAAAATGCAAGCGGATGAGACTAAAAGGGTGATTATTTGGTAGATTTGCACCATATACAATTCTTATGCTGGAAATCATTCCAAAAGAAAAGATTCTGAAAAGTGTCCGCAAGGGGTTGGTTGTACCATCCGAAAAACCTTTTGCAGATTTAGACTTAGATATACCTATCTATAATAAGTCCTTGGTCAAAAAGGAGGAATCTATCATTAAAGTCTTTTTGCAAAATGAGAATGCTTTTTTTCAGTCTTGTAGCAACAAATATGAGTTCATGAGCACACTCCACAAGTTGATTGATGCCAGAGGATGGAAAGACCCGGTATGTCAAGAAACTTTGTTGAGTGAATTGCTTAACACCAATGGTATCAATACTCATGTAAATAGCCCCACGAAAAAAAGCCCTTTTATCACAACCTGTGCAAAGGCATTGAGCAAACCCTCTGTTTTGATTTTTGATTACAGGTTTCAGTTTATTAAGAAAATCATGGCTGCACCTATTCTCATTATTGTAATGACAGAACAACAACTCAGCGTTTATTCCGAAGATAAAAGTTTTTTGCAATTAAATGCTGTGGAAAATTATACAAGATGTGCGATTCATCCGCGGGTATTGCAGGATAAGGAAGTGTATTTTTTCTTTATCAATGATAGTCTTTAAACCATGTTGTCTGCGGTAATACTTACTTTTAATGAAGAAAAACGAATTGCGGATTGTATTCGTTCAGTAAAAGATGTTGCGGATGAAGTTTGGGTTATTGACAGCCGGAGCACAGACAATACAGTTACTATTGCAGAAAATGAGGGTGCTAAAGTATGTAGTATTGAATGGAAAGGTTGGGTGCATGCACGGAATTCAGCGGTTGAATTGGTTTCCTTTGATTTTATTCTTTTTGTAGATGCAGACGAAAGACTTTCAAATGAGCTTGTCAATAGCATCAAGTTAGAGAAATCATTGCACTTTCCCCACCAAGTATATTTACTCAATCGACTCAATCATATCGGGACTCAGGCTATTGTCCATGGTGCATGGTTTCCTGACTATAAATTAAGAATGTATCATAAATCACGTGTTTCATGGCGTGGTGGTAAAGTACATGAATGGGCGGATGCGGGGACAGTAAAGCCATTTTTATTAAATGGATATCTATTGCATTATGGTTATCAATCTATAGAAGAAGTTAAGCTGAAAACAAAGAAATATGCTTCGTTAGCTTCACAATCGTTGCATCACAAACCGAAATTTATATTAACACTTAAAATGTTGTTTTCTCCTCCGGTAAGATTTGTCAGAGATTATATTATAAAGTCAGGATTTAGAGATGGGAGAGTGGGGTTTAATATAGCATTAGAGTCGGGGAGAGAAGTGTTTTTGAAATATTCAAAAGCGCTTTTTGTTAAAACTGCTTAATTTGAGAAAAGACGAGCGTAACTTGATATAGCCGGAGAAACTATAAATTCAGTTCTCAATTCTGCAACATTTTTGCAAAGCAAGTTTACTACTTTATCTTCCTGAAATAGAGTAAATTCAGAAGCCCTGTTAAAAGGAATGGTGATAATTTCATTCCCTCTCAAAATATAAATGAGGTTTCTATTGTTTAAGTGTATTTGGGTTTCATTTTCTACTTTGGTTACAAAACGACTCAGAACATCAAGAGAACAACCACCGGGAATGGTATCATTATTAATTACCAAAATAAGGAATTGATTGTTTAAAAAAAACACATCAGTTTGCAACGGTGTCCCATGATAATTCCATGTATGTAAGAAATCTTGAAAATTTTCAATGACAACGTTTTGTGTTTCTTTATCAATTACAGTAGCTGATGGATAGATTTGGACTTTAGCACTGTCGGGTAGGGTAGTGGTAAACATACACGCAAAATTAAATATTAGAACGAATCAGATTGGCAACTTCTTCAAATTCTTCTTTGGTGAACTGAGGTCTTGGATTTGAAAAATTCATATCAGAAACTGCATTCATTGGAATGAGATGAATGTGAACATGGGGTACCTCCAAACCCACAATTGAGAGTCCTACTTTCTTACAGGGAATAACTTTCTTTACTGCTAAGGCAATTTTTTTAGCAAAAGCATGTAAGCTGTTCATTTGTGATTCTGAAAGGTCAAAGTAATAATCAATTGGCTCTTTTGGAATAACTAACACATGTCCTTTCGTAACAGGCATAATATCAAGAAACGCCAGATGCTTATCATCTTCTGCAATTTTATAGCATGGAATTTCACCTTTAATAATCTTTGAAAAAATTGTTTCAGTGTGTGCCATTGTTATCTTGAGATATCAATTATTTCAAATTTAACTATTCCGGCCGGTACTGTAATTTCTGCAATATCCCCTTTGGATTTTCCAATGAGTCCGGCTCCTATCGCTGACTTTGAAGAGATTTTACCTTCTTTCAGATTTGCTTCAGACTCCGAAACAATCGTATAAACCATTTCTTTGTTTATCTTTAGATTTTTCACAGTTACCTTACTTAGTAAAGAGACCTTAGAATTGTCAAATTTGGATTCATCAATAATTCTGCTGTATGCAATCAGGTTTTCTAATTTGGCAATTTTAGCTTCTAAGAGTCCTTGTGCATCTTTTGCTGCATCATATTCTGCGTTTTCAGACAAATCACCTTTGTCGCGTGCTTCTGCAATTTGTTTACTAATATTGGGTCGTTCTACTTTCTTGAGTTGCTCCAATTCTTTTCGAAGGTTATCCATACCTTCCTTTGTTACATAATTTAATTCTGTTGCCATGTATTTTGTTTTTTTGCTACTTGTTAAAAAAAAACGTTGCACTTGCTCAGGCAAGTGCAACATTGAAATCGTAGTTGTATATTAGTTCTTATTTACTACCTTTTGAATCAATATTAATTCTTAACCCAAAAGAATGAATGCCATTGAATGGGTTAGTGGAACGATATGAATAATCAATTGCAATTGTTGATTTGTTTTCTGTATTTCCTTTTGCTGCCAAAGGTATTTCAACACTGGCACCGGCACTAAACCCTGTCAATGCATCATTTCTAGTATCATAATTAAAACCACCTTGTTGGAAGTTATACCCTGTTCTAACCATGAAGATTTCTTTGTAAGCATATTCTAATCCAATTGATGTTAAATTGGGAGAGAAGTTATTATAATTATAATTAGCTCCAATTGTCAAGCGATTGAAATATACATCTTCATCACGGTCTAACTTAATATCATAACTACCGCCAATGTGAATTAATGCAGGAAATTGTACTGCATCAGCACGAGAGAACATTGAACTCTCATATCCTGCACCTTGAATCGTTGATTTTCTTGTAAGTCCATCACCGGAAGGAGTCATGCTGGGACCGATATTTCTAAGTGAAATTCCAAATTTAATGTCGTCCTTTTTCAACTTGCTGTTCGGATTAGATGAAGTTGCATATTGAACACCGGCATCAAAACATACACCCACCATTTTCACGTCAGGAATCTGTTCTTGAATGAGTCTGGTTACAATACCGCCAGAAATAGCATCAGTAAATTTCTTTCCATAGCCAAATCCTAAATTCATGAAAGAAGGCCTGTAAGTACCCAGTCCTCCGTCAGGTTGTTGCACGGTTGTAATTTGAATATTGCCTATTTCATAAGACATTAAACTTATACCAATAACATCAGAACCACTTTTACCAATGTTTTGGGTGAAAGCTACATTGTTGATATTGATACCGGTTCCTAATAGCCAAGCAGTACGAGCAAATACAAGCTCTGTTTGTCTTGTCTTGGCAAGACCTGCCGGATTGAAATAGAATGATTCAGCTCCTCTTACTCCACTCACATTTGCATTTCCCCATCCGGAGCTTCTTGCCCATCCATTGATAGTCAATTGAGGCGCACCGGCAGTTCCAAACCTTGCAGGGTCAGATGCATTGCTTGAAGAGATTATGAATAATCCTGTACTCAATACGAGGATATTTCTAATCCTATTCTTTATTTCTAATTTTATCATTGCAAAAATCTTTTAGCTTAATAATTATAAATTAATATGAATCCAAATCCACCGTACGCATTACACCATACCATTTGAGTATTTTTTCTCCTAAATCCTTACCATCAACGTGTATAATATACAGCCCTGTAGTAATAGGTACATTTTGATTGTTCTTCAAATCCCAATCAAACCAAGTGATATCATCATCCTTTTTCACTCTTCTTACCAATGTGCCGCTTAAAGTATAAATAGAAATTGTACATGTTTTTGGAAGGTTTGTAATTTTCACTCTACTATCAATCGGACTTGTTTCATATTCTGAATAAGCATAGTATGGGTTTGGTACTATGTTAATTAAATCCATTGAGTTAATTTTAGCACCAACCTGAGTTTCAGGAGCGATATCTTTTGTATTAAATGTATAGATAGGAGGTACATTGTTTAAGTTCGTAGTGTATGGTTTCCTCATACGAATTTTGATGGTTACCTCAGAAGGTGGAACTCCATTCTTGAATTCAAATCCAGGAGCAACCATGGTAGGCACAACCCACATTATTTGTGATAATACACCTCTCTTGTTTGCTTCAATCGGAATTGTACCTTCGGTAGGGACCTCCATAATATTTTTATAGAAATTACCTTCGTCATAAATAGGTCCTTTGAAACTTCTATTAGCTTTACCTGAGTAGCTTCCCATTATATATACATAGTGTTTACCTCCAAATACCGGATCGAGACCATTATTAGCCTGATCAAAGAAATTGGCTGTAGGATTCCAAATCATGTCATTACCATTTTGGCCAACCAAATAAGAGTCTTCACCAAATGCTAAATTAAGTCTTTCACCTGTTTCAACATTGATTGCATAGCCGGGGAAATAGCTTGTACCTCTTTCTCCGGGAATTGGTTTTAAATCTTTGTCTAAGGATGTGCCCCATCGGAGGTTAAATTTAGACATTTTACCAGCATTCAAATCTTTGTTTTCACCTAATTCAAACACTACACATTTGGTCCATTTAGACTTATCAGGAGTGATAACAAAGTTAATACTTGCAAGCTCTGCCATCGGATTATCCGCAGGTTGACTGGCGTTCCATGCCATACCAAAAGTTCCATCAACTCTTGAGCATAATGCATAAGGAGCAATTCTACCATCCCATATTTTTTCATAAATTTCATTAGGGTCCATGAGCTCGCCTTGTGCTCTATTTGCATCGGTCATGCCGTTTGCCGGTACTGATGTAACCCCACCTGAACGAATCCAATTAAACTGAGGATTGCCATTTACATCAGGAACTGCAGTTAACCATTGTTTACTCAAATCAGAGTATTCAACCTCATAGCTTAAAAATCCGTTAGTAGGGTCTTCTTTCGGACTGTAACCTGGAGATTTAACTTGTTCTACTGTGATAGAAAGTCCCCAATCAGCTAAAGTAGGTCTGTTTACCAATGGTTTTCTTTCTGCATTAGTACCCTCGGCTGTTTCAAAAGGAAGGGCTAAGGTTGTATCTGAATATACAGTATCTCCGGTAGTTTTGTTTACTAAGAACCAGTAGCTGCTACTGTCTATGTTGTCTTTGTACCTTGCGTCTTGGAGTGAAGGAGCAGCAGCATTCGCATTTCCTTTTAAAGGTGTTGAAGGATCTTCGACAAAAACAAGTTCAAATTCTGCATTAGGTACTTTAAATGGATCTACTACCTTAATTTTAACTGGACCAGCGCCATTTAAGTATGTAACTTCTTGAACAGAATTGTAAGCGAGAATCCTGTCAATGGTTTCTTTTGTAAATTCTAACCTGTTTCCCCCATTTCCTCTACCTTCAATTCTAGTGATTTTTGGACCGGTTCCGTATTTAGATTTTAATATTGTTCCCTCATTTTTAGGCTCTGATTTATGAGGTACCCCTGTAACTCTTTTTATAGTTCTGCCTGCTAAGAATTGTAGCGGTTCATTTTTAAGACTGTCATTAGATGGATATGCATAGGCATATATCATATAATAATATTTTTTAAAGTTGACCAGAGTCTTATTAGATGTAGTTGCAAAAGCATCTTCTGTAAGACTAAAGGTACTTACTAAGCCTTCATCTTTTCCATCCACTTTTAATACAGGTATATCTTGTTGAACTACCGGGTCATATTCCATATTAATCATTTGTCCGATACCATCTTTAATGTCACATTGGAATACAAGTCTGGCTTTGTCAATATTATTGATATCACCTGTACTTACTGTCCCATCTTTTAATTGATAAACCAAATACCCTTGGAAATTGTATTGGATTGAATCTGCATTTTCATTGAGTACAATTTCGCTATAGTTACGTGTTTTATATGTATTTAAGAATTTGAAAACTAATTCATTTTCAAATTCTTGTATTTCTATGTCCGGTGCATCAGGACCTTGAGTTAATAAGAAATTATTATTAAATAATCTTTGAGCTCCATCAGATGCTCTTTTCAATAAACCAAGTGAACCGGTAGCGCCTCCACTGGTTGTTCTAGCCCAAACCACACCAACAGTTACATAATTTACGGCTCCGGGATAAAGAGTAAAAGGACCTGATGATTGTAAATATCTTCTATCACCGGGTGAGTTTCCTGTAGAATGTTCACTCCATATTTGAGAAGGGAAATTTGGATCTGTTTCACCTGGGAACATGTAAGTTGTAGTTTGTGAACCGGAAGTTCCATTTCCACCAAAGGTCATTGCATTTCCGTTTTTCCACTTAGCCATCAAATAGTTGTAGTAGTGGATTGATTGTTGAGGATTACCATTTACCGGATCCCAGTCATTGTTATAATATACAAAAGCATATAGTCCTAATTGATTTCCGGCTGAATCTCTGGGTCCTTCAAAAAAGTCAGTACCGACAGAAGGAGGATTTAATCCATAACCTAATACCCCTTCATCAAAATCATCGCCATTATAGCAGTATCCAAGATCTCGAGGAACATCACAACCAACGTAGTCGTCAAACGCAAATCCCAAATCAGCATCAACCCATTGTCCAAAATACGTATTATCCAAAGGCTCATTACCTCTGTTTACAATTTCTGAACGATAGAATGTCATATTATTTATTTCATCATTGGTAGCAAATGCAAAAGCAGTTGTTCTGATTTCAATTCCAATTGGCATACCACCGGTTTCTGTATGAACATTGCCTCTATCATTATAGACAAACCAAAGCATCATATCGGGTTGGTCTTGAGGTCTGTTTGAGGCTACAGGTCTCAATGGATCGAGTACAGGGTATTCTCCGTTAAATGGTTCATATATTCCGGGTGCTCCGAACCCTGGCTTTTCAAAATATGGAGCCAAATAGTCAGGTTCACCGGGATTGTAACGCTGAGGTCTATTTGAACCGGAGGGCCATTCCAATAAATTAGGGCTGATATCAGTCCAACCTGATTCTTCAGCTTGAATGAGTTCATCGCGTGTAACTTTCCACACTTTATCATAAGCAAGACACTGATCTGCTTCTGTTGAAGCCAAAGCTGTATCAAGAGGTCCGGGCCAAAAGTCAGAACCATTTTGACGATAAGTCATTGCTGCCATCCTAAGATTTCCATCGCCTCTACCGATACCACCTATCCAGAGTGCACCTGCAAAAAGAGAGTGTCTTCTAATGGAGTTTGCATCTGTAACCTTTGGAATTTCATATTTAGGAAATGACAAGTCCCACCACATATCACCTCCGTTAAGAATTTTGGTTCTTACGTTATTTATATCAAGGTCGGCACTCTGACTTGATGCTTTACAATCATTTGCAAAACGTCTAAAGTTGTTACTGGGTAAATCGCTGGGATTAGTCTGCTTGCGTTGAGGATTTTTAGAAAATCCCTGAATCTCTCTCGCTGATATATCTTGTACACATAGTGCAGTAACGAGAGTTAAACAGAATATAATTTTGTTCATTGCTTTCATGTCTTTTTCTTTTTCTTAATTAAAAATTAAATCTAACACCTAATCTTGAGAAGCGAGGAGCAAGGAAATTGCCCGGGCTAGTTGTCAAAATTCTATATAAATCGTAATAAGATTGAGCATTTAATTGCTCAGAAACAGCTTGTTGTCCACGAGGGGAGTTCAAAAATCCGTCATCTGTTGGGGAGCCTGTATATGGATACACACCAGAGATCCTTTCAAAATTAAACACATTGGTTACCCAAAGGAAAGCAGTTGCGGTAACAGGCTTTCTGTCTTTTCCATCACGTGTCTTTCCTCTGTTTATAATAAAGTCCTTTTGGATATTAATATCTGCATTAAACTGCCATGGTAAACGAGAACCAAAAGGTGTACCTTTAAGATTGGCTCTATCTGCAGAACCAATTTGTGTAGGGACATTTGTTTGAGAGTAAGGTAGTCCTGAGTTAGCTGAAATGATAAAGTTAGCATTTACATCACGGAACACTTTCTCTCCCCAATTACCCCATGTTGGTCCTTGATATTTGTAGCTTCCTTGATTTCTTCCAAAGTTATAGTTAAATACTAAACGGATTTGATGACGAATGTCTAAATCACCTAATGGGAACAGTGTTCTAAGATTTGGTTGACCGGATGCTATCAATGCACTGGCAGCATTAGGGTTAGAACCGGTTCCATCTGCAAATTGAAGGTTGTAGTTTGCTCTAAAAGATAAATGATCTCCATCTATTTGGTATTCTGTAGAGAAACCTTTTACAGTACTAAAGTCAATATTTTGGTAACTGATATAGTTTACAGGGTAAGCTTGGTTATATTGGAATAACTGAATATCATTCTTAATTTCTGCATAATATGAACCTAACTCAAGAGATGAATTTTCACCTAACATCTGCTTAAATCCAATTTGATATTCTGTTTTAATACGAGGCTTCAAATTAGGGTTAGCCAAAGCTCCTGAGTTACGAGAATCTAAGAAGTAGTAGTTGTCAATTGTAGAAAATGCATAACCGGCAATTGGTTTTTGAGCCAAAACGTCAAAACTAGCATAGAAGTTTGCATCTTCCCTTATTGGGAATGAGAATAAAATACGGGGTAATACATTGATTTTTGGAGCAAAATCTCTGAATGAATTTCCGGTTAATTTTTGATTTGATGGGTCAACTAAATACGGTGCAATTCTTCCTGAATTAGTTTGGTTTGCAATAATCTCAGGATTGTTGACTTCGTTACCGGCAGCATCATACCATTGATCTCCATCTCTGTAGCCTAAGATACGGGTTGGATTTTTTACGTCATTGACATACACTTTGTAATCTTGTCCCATATTGGAAGGGTGATTGATTTGTATCCCATTTATTTCACTTACTTCACCTAATGTTTTAATTGGATATAATGAATAAGGGTCTTTGAGTACAAGCTGATTTGCGTCATAACGTTCTAATCTTAATCCAAGTCTGAAGATGATGTCTTTGTAAGCAAATTTATCTTGTATCCAAGCTGCTTGGTAGGTTGGTTGAAAAGCACCAATAAGTCTTCTTTGGGGATCGTTGGTAAATGCCTCAACGCTTGGCTTTCCTCTTATTATTCTTCCTAAGTGGTCATATCCGTAGTAACTAACATAACTGCTACCGTTATTAAGCAGTTCGTTTGCGCTAAACATAGTTACATCAAAGTCGTCCGGTGTAAATGAGTTAATTTCAATAAAGCTTCTGTCTGTATAAAAATTACCATTTACATCTCTAATTCCTTCCTTGATTATTTTGTTACGGAAATTCTTGTCAAAATTGGTTTGTTGATCGGTGTTAATGAATCTTTGATATTTAACTGTATCTGTAAAAACGCCATTAGCATCATAGGTTAAATAAGGATTGGCTTTGTCCAGTTCTTTCAAGTGTGTATTCATTAATTGAGGCATTAATGTCCATAGACCAGAAGCCCCGATACCATATCCTCTGTTTACAGTTTTTTCATACATAAACCCGAATTGCAAATCATGTGGAGGTTTATATGATCCGGTTTGTTTGTTACTTTTTACTTGGGTTTCAAACATTGCAAATGCAGTATATCTTTCTGCTTGTCCTTTACTCCAGTTTGCAGTAATAAAACCTGGTGTTGACCAAATTGAATAAAGGTTAGGAGGGTTGTAACCGTTCAGTAGCCCTTGTAATTGTAGAACTTGAAATTCATTCTGAATTGTGATACCACGTTCTCCATAATAGTTATAGAGATTTGTTGTATAATTGGCTCTGAGAGGATTCATGTTTTTGCCCCTGTCTCCGGGTATAAATTTATCTGCTCTGGTAAATTTATAGGCAGTATCTAAGAATCCTATTTGCTCATAATAATTGCTTAAATAAACGGTGTCTCCATTTTGGTCAACATACATTTTTGGTGCATCGCCACTTCTATATGCATAATTAGCAGTTTGGTAACGTTCAAACTTGCCAATATATCCGTAGTCAAAAATCCTATCTCCATGAACAGGGTCATAAGTTCTGCTTAATGTATTTTGATAATCAACCCTAATAGTGTAATAAGTGTTGTTAAAAGTAGTTTTACCAGCTCTTGCTCTTGAGGTGTCGGAAGGAATTCTGTGTGTATATCTCAAATATGAACGAATAGTAACATTGTTGCTAATAGCGTTCAACTTATAGTTCATTATATTATTACTCACAGCCGGACCTCCGGAATATTGTAAACTTGTGAAAAAGCTTAAGTCAATGTTTTTGTTTGGGTTAAAATCTATTTTGCCTTGGAAGTTAGCATCTGTGCTTGCACTATTGGGTCGCACTCTCACATTTTCCATATCAGCCATAGTAAGATAATTTCCCGCATGTACAAAAGCACCGTCAGCATTTGTAATTAAAGGATTTTGTTCAAGCTCTGATAGTTTTGTGTCATTGACTTTATAAACGCCAATATAAGAAGGGCTCGGGTCTCTTGTATAAGTCAAATTACCCGCTACCATATAACCTAAAACAACACGTTCTTTTGAGCCTTGACCTTTATTGCGAATATATAAAGGACCTTGTGCAAAGCCTTCCATCTGAGTCCAGTCAAATCGGTTAGCGCGTTTAAAACGATTGTCATTGTCGAATTTATTTCCTGTTAATTTGAAAAATTCAGTAGGGGTAGAACTTGTTAATTCAAATGAACCTTTATGAAATCTGGAAGCACCTTTAGTTGTAATAGAAATTGCACCTCCGGTAAAATCTCCGAACTGTGCAGGAATACCGTTTTGATAAATTGTGATTTGGCTTTGAGAAGCTTGTGTTTGACCAAATGCACCGATTGCACGTACACCGTCAATAAAGTATGCTGTTGCGTCCACCCTGGACCCCCTGAAACTAACGCCACTTCGGGTTACGTTCACACCGGCTGTAAGTCCTGCAATATTTGCAACACTTCTTGTTGGAAGACGTTTAATGTCTTTATCCGTGAATGTTTTCTTTTGGTCGTCTGCTTCAATGAGTTTTCTGCCTTTTAATCCAGAAACGCCAATCGTATTCAACACTTTGCCCCCGTCTCCGGAGCCTCCGCCTTTTGACATCTTAATATCCCTAAAAATATAGGAGTCAGATGTAATTGTAACTTGGGTTACCGCAGTGTCATACCCAATATAAGTAACAATTACAGTATAATCACCCGGATTCAGTGTAGTAAAAGTAAAGTTGCCATCAAAATCTGAGTAGGTACCATCAATAAAGATACCATTTTGTTCTAATCGAACTGTTGCATAGTCAAGTATTTTGCCTGTTAATGCATCTTTAACAGTACCGCGTAACTGACCGTAATTTGTCTGTGCTTGAACATATCCTGCCATTACAATGAATAGTAATAGCATCGAGGTTCGTAAGTTGGTATAAATCAGTCTCATAAGTGTATTTTTTCAGTTGTATTAACTAGTATTTTATTTCCAATTTAGGTTCGTTTTTGGGTGGTGCAATTTCAGTAAATATTTAATAACAGACAACCCATTATCTGTTTTTTATTTTTTAATTGCATCAAGGCTAATTTCTTGTTCTATTTTTTCAATGAGCGTTTCTGAAATTTTTCTATAGGATTCTCTTGTCCATCCTGCAATATGAGGTGTTATGATTACATTTTGCATGGAAAGTAATCGAGTATAGGTGTTGCTTTCTATGATACTCCATTTCTTAAGTCTTTCATTTTCTATTACATCTGCACCAAAAAATGATATTTGCCCTAATTCCAATGCTTGCAGAACATCTTTGGACACAACTACTTTGCCTCTTGAAGCGTTAATTAATCCAATTGGTTTTTTAAATTGGCTTATAAATGCTTGGTTTACCATGCCTTTTGTCTCTTTGGTAAGAGGCACATGTAACGATAGATAATCCGCTTCTGCAAAAATCTGCTCTAATGTAGATTCAATAGCAAAGGGAGATTTAATTTGCTTGTATTTATCATAAGCAAGTACCTTCATGTCAAATCCTGATAGTCGCTTTGCAAGTATTTCTCCAATATTGCCAAAGCCTATAATCCCCATAACTTTTTCACTTATTTCTATACCTCGGTTTGCTTCTCTGTCCCAATGCAATTTTTTAATGCTGTTACAAGCATGAGCAATATTGTTAGTTAGGTTCAGCAATAAACCAATGGTGTGTTCAGCCACTGCATTTCTATTGCCTTCGGGTGCATTTATGATTAGAATTTTTCTCTTTATTGTTTGTTCTTCATCAATGCTGTCAATACCGGAGCCGCCTTTTGCAATCCATTTCAGTTGTTTAGCCTTTTCAAAGAACGTAACATCACACTCTATTTTGCTTCTTACAATCAGTCCTGTGTAGTTTTCTATAATATCCAGAATCCTTTCCTTGGTTATTTCGGGATTGTAATGAAAGTTGAAATTTAACCTTGACAAGCCCGCTAATAATGCCGGATGAAAGTCATCAACTATCAGAACTTCATCTCGCTTCTTCTCGTTTCTCATCACAAAGGTATAATAGGTGCCTGCAATATTAAGGCTTAAATTTAAGAATGGCAGTAATTGTTATAGGAGTGGTGCAAATCAACTTTTTTGACGTTTCCATAGATTATGTTCGGACAATTTTATTTTTTTGCCGAAGAAACGATTGGCTGCTTGCTCAAATGCAGTTGTGTAATCAGATACATAAAACTGGTGAGCTACAATTTTTTTGTTACTATTTGCAAGATTTTGTTTCTCAATTATTTCTAATACTCTCATTGCAACCACATAAGCACTATTGATAATTTTAGTTTTACTCCCTATCAAAGTTTTGATTTCTTTTTCAATTAGCGGATAATGGGTACAAGCAAGCACAAGAGATTGCATACCGCGAAGCCGAGAGTTCTCTAAATATGCATTGATGACAGCTTTGCTGATATTATTATTATAAAACCCTTCTTCAATCATGGGTGCCAGTAATGGTGTTGCCAGACTTTGAATGGTTTTGGAGGGTGCGATTGATTTGATATATTTTGGGAACACACCGGATTTAATGGTTCGTTTGGTGCCTATCAGTCCGATTTTTGAATTTTTGTCGTTTGCCAGATAATGTACAACAGGTTCAATGACATTGATAACCGGTAAATCTTTAGGAATCCATTTTGTATAAGCATTGCCAATACTTGCTGAAGCAGAATTGCAAGCAATGACAATGAGTTTACATTTTTTCTCTACTAAGAATTGAATAATCTCTTTGCCATAGTTTCTAATGGCTTTGGCAGATTTGTCTCCATAAGGCAAATGGGCGGTGTCGCCAAAATATATGATACTTTCATTGGGGAGTAGCTCAGATATAGCATTGGCGACTGTTAAGCCGCCAATACCTGAATCAAATATGCCAATTGGATTTGTTGACAAGATTGCTGATTAATTGCCCAATGGATTTTTTGGAATAACTGGTGTGGTTTCATTGTCCCCACCTTCTTTTCTTTTTTTCTCAGACTCTTCTTTTGAAATTAATTTGAGTTTAGTGCGCACTAAATTCTCAATATCTTCCGCTTCGCGTTTGTAATGGAGAACAGAAGCATCTAAAATCATGGTATATCCTTTTTCTTTTGCAATTGCTTCGATTGCTTCATCAACTTTTTTTCTCAAAGGTGCCAAGAGTTCTTCTTGTTTGTTGGCTAATTTCTCTTCGTTTTCTCTTTGTTGGTATTGATAAATCTGTTGGAGTTGCTCAAGCGCATATTGCTCTAATTCAATCAGCCTTTTGTTTTGCTCACCGGATTCAATCTTTTTGCTTAACTCTGTTTGCTTTTTTAAATAGTCATCTTCAATTTTCTTTAAATCTTCTTGTAACCCAAGGTAATAAGACATTAAGCTGTCGTTCATTGTTTTGTACTCAGGCAAATCCAAGACTACACTACTATAGTTTAGATAGCCGATTTTTACACTTTGTGCATTCACACCAAGCAATGCGGTTGCCATAAAAACAAATAGTATGGTCCCGTTTAAAATACTTCTTCTCATATATTTTTTAATCATTTTTTACTTTGTAATTCCCAATTCTTCCAATACGTTGTCGCTTAAATCATATTTTGGGTCTGTTATCAAGACTACCATGTTTCCTGCAATGTCAAAAACGAAATCATAAGCTCCATCTTTTGCCACAGATTGAATGGCTTTGAAAACTTTGTCTTGAATGGGTTTGATTAGTTCTTGGCGTTTTCTGAAAAGTTCACCTTCTTGTCCGAATTTTTCTGTTTCAAATTTTTTAATTTCGGTTTCCATGTTCACAATTTCTTGCTCTCTTTCTTTCTTTTGGTCTTTTGTTAGTAATGGTTCTTCCGCTTTATATTCTCTGAATTTGCGATCTAATTCTGCATATTTTTTATCAATCTCGGCTTGCCAATCGGCTGAATATTCATCTAAATGTTTTTGTGCTGAGCGATATTCAGGCATTTTGCCTAAAATGTATTCGGTATCTACATAACCGAACTTTTGCTTTTGTGAAAATGCAGTTGTTGACAATAAAAATGCAAATACGACTAAGAGCAGGTGTTTCATAATTTATTTTGTTTTAAGTGAATAAACCAAATTGCATACCAATTTTTGAGCGGGCAAATTTATTCTTTTTTTATATTGTGCCAAGATAGCATTACAAATACCCTTGCAGTTTATATACCAATGTTCCTAACCATTCTTTGATGAGTAGTTCCCATTTTTGGAAGTTTCTGGCATTAGGGATAATAACCGTGTCTATATTGTAATTTCGTATGGGTTCAAATAAGAAATGTGTAGGGAAGGGTTCTGGCTCAAAACCTGCTTTACGAAACACTTTCATTGCTCGACCCATGTGAAATGCAGAAGTTACGAGTAAAATCTTGGGGTTGTTGATGCCAATGAGTTCTTTTGTGTATTGAGCATTTTCAAAGGTGTTCTTAGACTTTGTTTCTATAAATAATCCCTGTGTCCTAAATTGTCCTTCTTTCAGATATTCTTCTACAAGTTTTGATTCTTTTACATTGGGTTTTGTAAGACTGCCGCTGCCTCCGGATATGACAAGTGTACTAATCTGACCGGATTGAAATAATTTAAGAATTTGCAAAAAACGATCAGAGGATTCTGCAAATGATGTACGATTTAAGTCTTCATCTTTAAAACAAAAGCCACCGAGCAACACGGCTGTATCAGGATATTTTGTGTGTTCTTTAGCAATATTGCGCCATTTTTTTTCGGTTAATACGCCCACTTCGTTTACAATCACACCGTTCCCCAAAACGAATACCAATATGATTGCGGAAAAAATCAACCGTTTGCGCTTAATAAGGTTCTTGGTCGCAAGGCTCCACAGTAGTAAGACAAGTATCCAGAAGAAAGGATTGAGTAAAAAATTCAGAATTTTACTAAAGACGAAAAACATGTCAGAAAGGTTTAACGATGCAAAAATAAAGAAAAGACGTGGCTAATCTTTTGACGTAAATACATCATTGATTATATCCAATTCAAACCCTTTGTCCATGAGTGTTTGGATTATCTTTTGTTTCTTTTGCCAGTCTTTTACTCCCACACCTTTATGTCTTATTGAAAGTTTCTCAACCCAATCTTTTAGTGTCTTTTCATATAAATCAGGGTCAATTTCTTTCAGACTGATTTTGATATTTCTGTCGCTAATTTTTTTTTTTTTAGTTCTCTGATAATTTTAAGTCTGCCCCATTTCTTTTGTCGGAATTTCCCTCCGCAATATGCACGCGCAAAGCGTTCTTCATTCAAAAAATTACTTTGGATGAGTTTAGTAATTATTTCCTCAACATCGTCTGCTCCAAGACCGAAAGTGTATAATTTTGACCGAACTTCTTCATGACACCTTTCTTGGTAGGCGCAATATTTTTCAATTTTCTTAAGTGCAGATGCAGGAGTGAGTTTTTTCATTTAATAGAGGCAAAGGTAGTATTTGCTCAATATGGTTTCAGGATTTATGAGCGCATTTTATGAGTATGCAATCATGTTTGAAAGACTCTTTTTTAATAAAATATTGTGGTAACAGAATTTATTTTGAACTATAATATTGTTTCAAATATTTGATAATCAGTAATATGAATGCTGTTTATGATAATTGTCATATAACAATATGATAAGCATCATTGCACACATCAATAATTCAACTCACTTTTGAAGGTGATTTCATTACATATAAAATGAACGTTATGCACCTTAATTTTAAACATATTCTTTTCGCTGTTTCATCGGCATTGTTTTTTTCTTTTCCTTGTACAAATGCACAATCAAATCAACCGGTGTCCAATACGCTAAAAATATCCTATCAAATGCGCCCAAGACTTGAATTTCGTGATGGTGCTTTTACTCCAATAGCAAAAAACATAAGACCGGCAGCGTTAGTTACACAACGTGATAGGTTGAAAATTGATTATTCTTATCAAGATATCTTAAGTGTTAGAATTGCGCCACAAGTTGTAAGTATTTGGGGGCAAGCGAACATGGTACAAGGTGCTGAAATGAATGGAAATCAAATTTCGATGTTTGAATCATGGGCTAACTTAAAACTTGCAGAGAATTGGAATATACAATTTGGTCGGCAGGTGATTTCGCTTGATGATGAGCGTTTTTTTGGTGAGTTGGATTGGGCGCAAGGAGGAAGAGCGCATGATGCTTTTGGAATCTTCTATAAAAATGACAAGTTAGAAGCAAAGGGTTATTTTGCATTTAACCAAAATTACAAAGCATTGTATGGTAATAATCTGAGCAATCCGGTAGGCAATTTTTACAACACAACAGATGCTTTTCCTTACAAGACTATGCAAACTTTATGGGCGGTTCTCCCAATCAATGAAACAATAAAAATTACTGCTTTAGCTACTAATTTAGGTTTTCAGAATGTAATCATTGGGTTGCCTGCTTCCAAAACTAAATTTATGCAGACTTTTGGTTTGAATTTTTTTGAAAAAGGCAAAACCCTCAGTTTTACTGCATCTGCATATTTTCAAACAGGAGATAAGTTAAGCGCGTATTTAGGTTCTGTAAGTGCAGATTATTTGTTAAACAATCATTGGAAGTTAGGCTTAGGAAGTGATTATTTAAGCGGAAATGATGTTGGATATACCAATGCCGAGAATCATGCATTCAACCCTTTGTTTAATACAGGACATAAGTTCTATGGTTTTATTGATTATTTCTATGCCGGCAATCCTCATGGTGGAGCCGGTTTGTCAGATAACTATGCTAGATTAAACTATAAATCAGACAAAGGTTTCTCATTTGATTTGGCGCTACATCAGTTTTTTACCCCAAATAAGGTAAGAGTGCTTCTTGAAGAATATGAAGCAAATTTGGGACAGGAATTAGATATCACTTTATCATACAAAATCAATGATTTTGTTAATCTGATAGGTGGATATTCATTGCTTCTCAACACCAACACCTTGAATGTGCTCAAATCTGCTCCCAATGCAAGAGGATATCAACAATGGGGATGGATGTCGCTCAATATTAACCCAACACTTTTTAAAACAAATTTTAACTCAAATAAATAAATAGTATGAACAAGAAACAATTTATGATTGGTGCAGTAGTCTCAATGACTTTTGCACTATGGAGCTGTAGCCCGAATACAGGCAACACTTCGCAAAACAAAAACAAAGCTATTGACATGGAAGCAACCGGAGATTTTGAAGTTGCTGAAATCACAGCTGCTCCTAATGTACCTGCTCCTGTTGGTAAAAGAGGTCCTAAAAAGTTGATTATTAACCTTGAAACAACAGAAATAGAATCCATCATTGCAGATACCTTTAGCTATACTTTCTGGACTTTTAATAATATTGTACCCGGAAGTTTTATCAGAGTGAGAGAAGGAGATGAAATTCAATTGAATTTGAAAAATGCTGAAAACAGTATTCTTCCGCACAATATTGACTTACACGCAGTCAATGGTCCCGGTGGAGGAGCTGAAGCAACATTTGCATCTCCGGGTCAAGAAGCCAGTTTCACATTTAAAGCCCTTAATCCGGGACTTTATGTGTATCATTGTGCCGCACCTCCTGTTCCACAACACATTGGAAATGGTATGTATGGTTTGATTTTAGTTGAGCCGGAAGGCGGTCTTGAGCCTGTTGACAAAGAATTCTACATTATGCAAGGAGAGTTTTATGCTAAGACTTCTTCAAGAAGCAGTAAGTTGTTAGAATTTGATAATGATAAGGGCAATGATGAGAATCCAACTTATGTCTTATTCAACGGTAAAAAAGGCTCTATGTTAGGTCCAAATATGTTAGAAGCTAAGGTGGGAGACAAGATCCGTCTTTTTATTGGAAATGGTGGTCCAAACTTGGTTTCTTCTTTCCACGTCATCGGTGAAATTTTTGATAATGTTTATACCGAAGGTGGCAGTACTGTAACTCATAACGTGCAAACAACTTTGATTCCTGCTGGTGGAGCAACTATCGTTGAATTTACTGTTGAGGTTCCCGGTGAATACAATATCGTTGACCACTCTCTTTCTAGAACTTTCAACAAAGGTGCTCTAGGTAAAATCAAAGTTACCGGTGAACAAAATCCTAAGGTTTTCAAAAAGAACTAAACTGAAAATAATTTAATGTATAAGTATCTCGGTGTTATCTTCCTTGCTTTCGTTCTGATTTCATGTAATAAAAATGAAACACAGGTAACTGTGGCGAATGAAAGCAAGGAACCGGATACTATCAAACCTGTTGAAGTAGATGTGAAAATGGTCTATATTCTCGGTGGGGAATATTTGCCTTTTTATGGAGATGACAGTGTGTTAGTTGATGTCAAGCCCTTTTACCTTGATGAAAGACCTGTAACTAACAAAGAATTTTTGGCTTTTGTAACCGCCAACCCGCAATGGCGAAAGTCTGCTGTCAAACGTGTGTATGCGGATAGTAATTATTTGAAATATTGGGTTTCTGATTTGGAATTGCCACCCGGTGCAAACCCTGATGCGCCCGTTTGTAATGTCTCTTGGTTTGCTGCAAAATGGTTTGCAGAGAGTGTTGGCAAAAGGCTGCCTACCCTTGATGAATGGGAATTTGTTGCAATGGCAGATGCAGATACTCCCAACGCAAGACGAAAACCTTCTTACTCTGATTATATTGTTGACTTATATTTAGTCAAAGATAAACATCTGAACCCTGTCAAACAGAGTGCACCAAATTATTGGGGTGTTTACAATATGTTTGATTTGATATGGGAATGGACCGATGATTTTAACTCTATTTTAGTTACCGGAGATTCACGAACCGGTCAATATGATGATAAAGGGTTGTTTTGTGCAGGTGCAGCCACAAACTCAACCGATGTAATGAATTATGCTGCCTTTATGCGCTTTGGCTTGAGAACTTCACTCAAAGCTCGCTATACTGTTGCCAATCTTGGTTTTAGATGTGCCAAAGATGCCCCTATTGAAAATCCGAATAAATGATGAAATATCTTAGCTTTTTAGTTGTAATCTTATCTTTGTTTGCTTGTTCTGAAAAGAAGAACAATACCGGAGAAATTCCCTCAGACTCAATATTTAACTTATCATCACAATGGCAAAATCAGCATGGTGAAAATCTCATGCTTAAAGATTTGCAACGCAAAACACTGGTTGTGGTAATGATTTATACGCAGTGCAAAGCTGCTTGCCCAATTTTGGTTGCCAAAATGAAACAAATTGAATCTAAAATCAATCCAAAACTGATTGAAGATGTATCTTTAGTATTGGTTTCAATCGATCCGGAGTTTGATACACCTGAACAATTGAACAAGTTTGCCAAGAAAAACAATATGGAAGCGAAACAATGGGTTTTCCTTCGTTCAAATGAACTTGCAACACAAGAATTTGCAAATGTTTTGTCAATGAAATACAAGAAAATTGATCCTATTGATTTCTCTCACTCCAACATTATCACTGTATTTGACCCAAGAGGCAAAATGGTTAGCCAAGAAGAGGGTACGGAAATTAATGTAGAGAAAATCGCTACCACAGTCAATGAGACTGCTATGAAAGGGTGAGTTGCGCCTGTGTTTCTTATAATACTACACTCTTATAATTTTCAGCATTTAAAAAAGAAAGATAATTGGGCAGCAGTGCTCTCAAATTCTTTTCCGCTTTTAATGAATCATGAAAAACAACAATATGTCCTGGAATGGTCTTTTTGGTTAGTATCTTTAATGCTTTGGCAACATTCAGATTGGGATAAAAATCTCCTGTCAACAAAGACCACATGATAATTTCATATTCTTTATGTAATAATTGCGTTTGTGATTTGGTAATTCTGCCATAAGGAGGTCTAAACAAATTGCTGTTTACTAACGCACGGCATTTGGCAATATTAGTAATATACTCATCACATTCTGTTTTCCATCCTTTTAGATGATTGTAGGTGTGGTTGCCTACTCTATGCCCTTCGTTGAGGATTTGAGCATAAATTTCAGGGTATTTGTTTACGTTGTCCCCTACACAAAAAAAGGTAGCTTTAAAGTTGTATTTGCGCAGTTGTTCCAATACCCATGGTGTAATGGAAAGGTGAGGACCATCATCAAAAGTGAGGAAGACTTCTTGTCCTGAAACTGTTCTCCGCCATGTGTAACTGAGAAAAATTTTGTCTATGGCTTTAGGAACAATTTGAGGATAGAGCATGGAAGAGTATTTTTTGAGTTACTTTTTTTAATGATTCTTCACAATGTTATTCACCCATTTTAGAATGGCGAGCATCAAAAAAGTGGCGAGCATCAGCAGGATGAAATTAGTCAAGAAAAAATTTGCCTTGTGTTCATAATCATACCACATGCTGGCAAGCACCCCTGAGAGTTTGTTTCCAATAGCGGTTGATAAGAAAAATCCACCCATCATTAATGCTGTAATTCTTGGAGGGCTGAGTTTAGAGACTAATGAAAGTCCCATTGGGCTTAAACAAAGCTCGCCCACAGTAATCACTCCATAGCAAGCGACCAACCAGAGTGGAGAAACCTTGATTGCGCCATTGCTTCCAATATATGCAGCTGCTACCATAACCAAACAAGATAAGGCAGAAATAAACAGCCCTAACGCAATCTTGCTGGGCGTGCTGGGTTCTTTTTTGCGTCTCCCCAATGCCATAAAAATACCTACTACAATAGGGGTGAGTATGATAATCCAGAATGGATTCACTGATTGAAATAATTCTGTATTAATGAGAAAAACACTCTGTCCTTCTTCGGGAAGGGCTGTCGGGTTGGCATTTCTAAAATAAATATCCCTGCCCATTTCTTTCATTGTATTACCGTTTTCATCCCTCACCACAGTGAATTGTTCATCATAGGCAGGTACTTCTTTTACTGTGTACTGCACTTCTTCTGCCAAGTATAAATAATTCAGAGGCTTTTCTAAACTCTCAGAAATAGTTCTGTTTGTATAAAACTTAGCCCAACGGGTTAGCGCAGTGCCATTTTGCTTAAATACTGCCCAAAACATGATACTTACAGCAAATATTGCCAGCAATGCGCCAATGGGTTTCTTTTCTGTTGAATTTGATTTGAAATATAAAGAAATATAGAATACTATCAAAGGAATACACGCAAAGATAAAAGCATCAGTGCTGTCGCTACCTAAGATGTTGCCGGGAACAAACCAGCCAATAAACCCTGCTAATATTGCCGGAACAAACACCAAGAGCAAAACCTTGCCAAAACTTGTGTCGCCTTCTTGTTTTGGCTTAATGATGTTTGCGTGTTTATAATGTTTTAAACCAAAAGAGAAGACAATTAACCCGACAAACATACCAATGCCGGCAGTCATAAATGCAGCACCCCAATCAAACTTGTTGCGCATGAAAGCTGCAATAATGTTGCATATAAAAGCACCTATGTTGATACCCATGTAAAATATGTTGTAACCTATGTCCTTATATGGCTTGTACTTTTCTTCAGAGTATAGATTGCCTAGTAGTGTCGAGATATTGGGTTTAAACATTCCATTGCCTAAGATAATCAGTGCAAGGGCGGTATAAAAAGATGTCATTCCGGGTAGTGCAAGAGCAATATAGCCCACACCCATCAAAGTGCCTCCAATATAAACGGATTTAACATAACCCAAAATCCTGTCTGCAATAAAACCACCCAAAAAAGGAGTGATATAAGTCAGTGCTATAAATGTTCCAAAAATGTCATCCGCATTTCTGTCGCCAAATGCCAAGCCTCCCTTATCTACATCAATCATGTAAAGTACGAAGATGCCCAGCATAAGGTAATAGCCGAACCGTTCCCACATTTCTGTGAAAAATAAATAGGGAAGTGCCGCAGGGTGTTTTTTATTTGCCATAAGTATTTGCTTTTTACGTTCCGTGTTTTTTTATGAAGTTGAGTGTTATTCTTTCTTAAATCGGAGCATTGACCACTCTCCTTCATTCTTTTTGTCGATGTAAGTAAGAGGACAGGTTTCAATGAGTTCTGAGATATCAGTTTGTAAAAAGCCGCTTAATAACAGCACTCCATCTTTGTTGATATAATGCGCATATTGCTGCACATCATCTAATAATACACCGAGGTTGATGTTGGCAATAAACACATCAAAACGCTGATTCAGTTTTTCTAATATCCTTACATCACCTTTGTAAACACTGATTTTTTCTTTGCAATGATTTAATTCAAAATTCTCTTGAGCATTTTCGACTGACCAATCGTCTATGTCAACTGCAACAATTGACTTTGCACCTTGCTGTGCAGCATATATCGCCAAAATTCCGGTGCCGGTTCCCATATCAATGACAGTTTTTTCTTTGATATCTGTTTCCATCAGACTTTCTAAAATCATCTTAGTAGTTTGATGATGTCCGGTGCCAAATGACATTTTGGGGTCTATGATGATTTCGTTTGGAAATTTGTTGTCTTTGGGGTGAAAACTGCCTCGAACATAGAGTTGGTCTTTGATGGCGATTGGTTGAAAATAATTTTGCTCCCAAACCTCATTCCAATTACGATCTTCAATGATTTCGGTTGTGTGTTCCGGTTGGATTATCTTTTTTGAAGCCAACTCTTCAATAGTTTGTGTGAGCAAATCCAAGTCAAAATCCTCAACCGGAATATATGCTAACAGCCTGTCGTTTTCTTCTACAAATCCGGTGTAATGTATTTTGGTAAAAAAAGCAGAAGCAATTTCAGCATTTTCCTGATAGGGTTCTGCTAAAAATAAGGTAACTTGGGTATGGTCGTTTTTAGACATATCCTGAGGTGCAAGGATAATGGAAAAAAATTGAAAGTTACAGGTCTTTTACAGTAACTCTTTTGCGAACAAAAATATCCTTGAATCTCAAAAAGAAAGCGATGGCGAGATAGAATATTACTGGAGAAAAGAATGAAACAAAACTCAGGTAAATAAAAAACATTCGAACCAATGAGATTGGTAAACTGAATTTCTCTGCAATCTCAGTGCAGACGCCAAATATGCGGGGTTCAAAAAAGCTCTTAAGCCACTTCATGGCGGCAAAGATAATTGTTCATTTGTGCACATTCGTAAATTTTTACTTTCAAAACCATCATAAGCTTAAAAATGTGGAATGAACAATCAAAAATTATTTCATATTCGCACCCCCTAAAAAATTCAATCAGTAACAACAATTTATGCCATAGCAACAGAAATGAAAGAAACCTATTTGATTACAATAGCAGATAGCTCGCATCACAGGTATGCAGAGCAGATTTGTATAGAGTACGAAGAATCTGCCAAACAAAGAGGTACCGGAATAGCCCAGAGGACACCGGAATATTTACAACAAAAGATGGATGAAGGAAAAGCCGTGATAGCCCTTACTCTGAGCGGAGAGTGGGCTGGGTTTTGCTATATCGAAACATGGGGACATGGAAATTTGTAACAAATTCCGGCTTGATTGTTTCCCCAAAATTTAGAAAAGAAGGCTTAGCAAAGGAAATAAAAAATAAGGTATTTTCTTTGTCTCGTGAAAAATTCCCGGATGCACAACTTTTTGGTCTTACAACCGGACTGGCTGTAATGAAAATTAATGCTGAATTAGGATAAGCCCGTTACATACTCAGAGTTGACAGACGATGATGCTTTCTGGGCAGGCTGTAAAAGCTGTGTAAATTATCCAATCTTGATGAGCAAAAATAGAAAAAACTGTCTTTGTACTGCGATGCTTTATAATCCGGCAGAACATCATGATGAACAAAAATCAACTCCTGATGATGTGAAACAAAAAAGCAACACTTCTGTGTATGAAAATGTCAAAGGGATAGTGAAATCATTTTTAAAACGCAATCAAAAAGAAACAATTCTATAAATGACCAATAATCCAATGAAAGTGGTATTGGCATTTAGCGGTGGATTAGACACGAGTTTTTGTGCAGTTTATCTGTCAAGAGACAAAGGGTTTGATGTACATGCTTTAATGGTCAATACCGGAGGTTTCAGCGAGACTGAGATTTCAAGAATCCAACAACATGCACAAGCCCTTGGCGTGTCTTCTTTTAAGTCAATAGACGCAAAAGAACAGTATTATCAATCTGTAATAAAATACATGGTGTTTGGGAATGTGCTGCGCAACAATACTTACCCTTTATCTGTAAGTGCAGAACGAACTGTGCAAGCGATTGCAATTGCTCAATATGCCAAAGAAATTGGTGCTGATTATGTTGCGCATGGAAGTACCGGTGCCGGAAATGACCAAGTGAGGTTTGATATGGTGTTTCAAATATTGATTCCACATGTCAAAGTGATAACTCCTATTAGAGATTTGAAACTTTCAAGAGAAGAAGAGATTCAATATTTGCAAAAATTTGGTATTCAAATGAATTTTGAGAAAGTGGCTTACAGTATCAACAAAGGAATATGGGGAACATTTGTTGGCGGCAAAGAGACGTTAACTTCACGCATGCCCTTGCCCGAGAGTGCATTTCCTTCTCCCTTACTGGCTCAAACTCCTATGGATATTCGTCTGAAGTTTGTTAAAGGCGAATTACTTGGAGTTGATAACATTGATTATTCTTATTCGGTAGATGCTATTCAAGCTCTTCAAAAAGTTGCAGAACCCTTTGCTATAGGAAGAGATATTCACGTAGGAGATACAATTATTGGAATAAAAGGTAGGGTGGGATTTGAAGCAGCCGTACCTCTTTTGATTATTAAAGCACATCATCTATTAGAGAAACATACTCTTACCAATTTGACTCCAATAAACCTACTCTATTACTTAACTCTCATCATGATACAGTAAAACCAAATTCATCTTATACCATCAACCCGTTCGAGCCTATTGAAATTGCCGGCAGATTGTATGGTTTGGGTTCAAATGATGCTGGCGGGGCATTGGTGTCGTTGATAGGCGCCTTTTTACATTTTTATCATAATCCAAATCTTCCCTTTAATATAGTATTTGCGGCAAGCGCAGAAGAAGAAATTTCCGGTAGTGGAGGCATAGAGTTATTAAACAATAGTATAGGAGCGATTGATTGTGCGATTGTGGGTGAACCTACTTCGCTCAAAACTGCAATAGCCGAGAGAGGTCTAATGGTTGTTGATGCCTTCGCACGAGGTAAAGCAGGTCACGCTGCACGAAATGAGGGTGTTAATGCAATTTATATTGCGCTCCGTGATATTGAATGGATAAGACAATTTAAGTTTGATAAAGAGTCAGACTGGTTAGGACCCGTATCGGTAAACGTAACTATTATCAATGCAGGCGTTGCTCATAATCAAGTACCCGAGCAATGTACCTTTACTTTAGATATTCGATTGAATGAGCATTATAGTCACGAACAAGTGTTGAGTCTATTACAACAAGGAATGCAGTCAGAGTTGAGCCTTCGCTCAGCACGCTTACGCCCTTCATTTATTGAAATCTCGCACCCCTTGGTTTTGGTGTCAAAGGAGTTAGGGTTGGACTTGTATGGCTCTCCTACCACATCTGATCAAGCACTCATGACGTGGAGTTCGATTAAACTGGGTCCGGGAGATTCGACATGTTCACATTCAGCGGATGAATATATTTATATACATGAAATAGAAGAAGGCTTTGCTTTATATTGCAAGTTAATTGATAAACTTGCTTCTTATTATTAATAGAGTGATAAAATGAAAATTTGGCAAAAAAACAATTTTGAGTACAATGATATTTCTCTCAAAACAGAAGGATTTACTGTGGGAAATGATCGTAAATGGGATATGCGACTTGCGGAGTTTGATGTTGTCGCCTCGTTGGCACATGCATTGATGTTGCATGAAGTTGGAATTATCACACAACAAGAATGTATTGATATACAAAAGGGGCTTAGTCAGTTGTCCGAAAAAATACATTCGGGGCAATTTCGGATTGAAGAACATATTGAGGATGTGCACTCGCAAATAGAAAAAGAGTTGATTGAGAGTATTGGTGAAGCCGGAAAAAAGTTCATACCGGACGTTCTCGTAATGACCAAGTATTGGTTGCACTCAAACTATACTTCAAAAGTGAAATAAGAGAAATTGCGAATCTGTCCTTTGTCCTTTTTGAAAGACTGCAAGAGTTGAGCGAGTTGCATAAAAATGACTTATTGCCCGGCTATACACACTTTCAGTTAGCAATGCCATCTTCATTCGGTCTTTGGTTTGGTGCCTATGCCGAAGCATTGGTAGATGATTTAGAGTTGTTAGCAACAGCATATTCTGTTTCAGATAAAAACCCACTCGGTTCAGGTGCAGGATACGGGTCTGCTTTCCCTATTAATAGAAAGATTACAACAAAGCAATTACAGATGCGGACACTAAATTTTAATTCGCTCTATGCTCAATTAACACGTGGAAAGACTGAGAAATTATTACTTAATGCTATTGCCGGCATTGCTGCGACTGTGTCAAAATTTTCTTATGATGTGTGTGTTTATTTGAATCAGCAATTTGCATATATTTCTTTCCCGGAATCGCTTACTACCGGTTCTAGTATTATGCCACACAAGAAAATCCCTGATGTTTTTGAACTTTTAAGAGCAAAATGTAATCGGATACAAGCCACACCTAATGAAATGACCCTTTTGATTAATAACCTTCCATCAGGTTACCATCGAGATATGCAACTGACAAAGGACATTGTTTTCCCCGCAATCGATTCAATGAAGGAATGTTTGCAAATGTTTTTGTTTAGTCTGCAAAATATTCAAGTGCACCAAAACATTCTTGATGATGACAAGTTTAATGACCTTTTCACGGTTGATACTATAAATCAATATGTTCAATCAGGCATGAGTTTTAGAGAGGCATATAGAAAAGTGGGAACAGAGGTGAATGAAGGAAGTTTTAAACCCATTAAGAACATTCACCATACCCATGAAGGGAGTATCGGCAATCTTTGTAATGATGAAATTAAAGAGCAGATGCTGCTGGTAATGCAAAGATTTGTAAATGCTTAGTGGCAAAGGATATAGCTTGTATTTCAAGAATACTTGCCTACTCTCGTTTTTTGTCCAACAGATGCAAGAACTTGATAATTAATCAAAAAACAAAGTTTTAAACGGAATCTAAATTTATAACTTTGCAATTCATAAAGAAAATTGTGTTTTGACGCTTACTACCGAAAACATTCTACTTGTTGGTTCTATACTGCTTTTCTTAAGTATTGTATTTGGTAAAACATCTTATCGGTTTGGCGTGCCAACCTTATTGTTATTTGTTGGTGTAGGAATGTTAGCCGGTTCAGAAGGGATTGGCGGTATTTCTTTTGACAACCCCAGAACTACACAATTTATAGGTATTGTTGCATTGAACTTTATTTTGTTTTCCGGAGGTCTTGATACGAATTGGAAAACCATACGCCCTGTCTTGGGTCAAGGGATTATGTTGTCCACCTTGGGTGTATTGTTGACAGCGATTACGCTCGGAGCATTTATCTACTATGTCATTCCAGGATTTAATTTATATGAAAGTATGTTGCTGGGGGCGATTGTTTCCTCAACGGATGCAGCAGCTGTCTTTTCTATACTAAGGTCAAAGAGTTTATTGCTTAAAACTAATCTCAAGCCAACTTTGGAGTTAGAGAGCGGAAGCAATGACCCGATGGCTTATGTGTTGACAATTGTTTTTTTGTCATTGGTGCAAGAACCTGATAAGATCGTTTGGGAGGTTGTGTTGATTTTCTTTCAACAAATGATTATTGGAGGTGTCGCAGGATTTGTTTTTGGTAAGTTGAGTGAAGTAACTATTAACCGTATAAAATTGGATTTTGAGGGAATGTACCCGGTGTTACTTATTGCCCTTATGTTCTTCACTTTCTCTGCTACTGATTTTATTGGAGGAAATGGATTTCTTGCTATTTATATCTGTGGAGTATTGTTGGGAAATAAGGAATTGACAAATAAAAAGACCATTGTGAGTGTGTTTGATGGATTAGCATGGCTCATGCAAATTGTGTTGTTTCTTACGCTTGGGTTGCTTGTATTCCCTTCGCAAGTATATCAAGTAACAGGAGTGGGACTTCTTATCTCTATATTCCTCATATTTGTTGCACGTCCGGTCAGTGTGCTCATTAGTTTAATTCCTTTCAAAATGAAGAGAAGACGAAGGATGTATATCTCTTGGGTAGGGTTAAAGGGGGCTGTTCCAATTGTGTTTGCTACATATCCATTGTTGGCAGGAATTGAAAACGCCAATATGATATTCAATATCGTATTCTTCATCTCAATTACTTCTATTATCATTCAAGGTACAAGTTTGCCGATTGTCGCACGATGGTTAGATGTTGCATTACCGGAAGATTTTACGCCTGATATCAAAGAGGTAGAGGAAAAAATGGCGATTGCGCCTCATTCTACCTTACAAGAGATTGATGTGCAACCAAATTACTATGCGGTAGGGAAAAAGATTGGAGAACTCAAAATGCCTGAATCTACATTTATTGTTGTAATCAAAAGAGCAGGGGAGTATATCAGACCTGGAGGGTCAACTGTGATTGAATCAAAGGATAGGTTGATGATATACACAAATGAAATGTCAGATTACAAAAGAATCAAGCAGTGTATTAAAAGACCGGTTGATGTGCCTTTAGATAATGCTGTATAAGCCACCGGCTATGCTTATGAGCCGTGTAAGACATGTAGTTTCCCCGTGCATTTAAAAACTAATTTGTTGTCTGTATTGACAGGGTCTCCATCAACGTGTGCAACTCCTGCGTGTTCTCTTTCGATGATGAGTTCTTTGCCGGAAAGTAAATAGAAATACTTGCTCTTTTTAATCTTCCCTATTAATAGTCTTATTAGAATACAAGGGGCTGCTATTAACGAGAATCTTTTAATCATAACCAAGTCTAATATTTCGTCAGTGGGGTCTGCATGTGGCGCAATTTTTACATCATTGCCCCATTGGGTGGCATTTGCAACACTGATTAGAAAGGCTTTGCCTTGCCAAGTAATGTTTCCATTGCTGATTTTATATGTTTTAGATTGGTATGGTAATTCTTTTAAAACAGCCTTGAAATATCCCCAAAATCCGCGTTTGTTTGTGTGAGCAAATATTTGGCTAATATGGGCATCAAATCCTGTTCCTGCTACATTAATAAAATGTATGTCATTCATCATTCCGGTGCTTACAGTTGTGGTAAAATTGCAATTGGCAAGCGAACGGATTGCTTGGATAATCTGCATGGGTATATGAAAGTGTCGCGCAAAACCATTTCCTGAGCCCAGCGGAAACAGATAGAATTTTTTATTTGTGTTGATTAATTGCTTAGACACAGTATTTGCAGAGCCATCGCCACCTGCTGCAACCACTATGTCTGCATCTGAGACGGCAGCTTCTTTGCTTAATCTTGTCATATCTTCTGCTGATTTTGAAGCATATAGTACATATTCAAACTTGGTTTTGTCTAAATATTGTTCAACGAGCTTTGGTAAGTCAATACCCCGCTTTGCACCAGAAATAGGGTTATAAATAATGATTACTTTCTGTTTCACTTGTTATCCGTAAAAACAAATTGAATAATGTTTGCACCCATTTTCAGTGCTTGTTGGCGTATTTCCTCAGGGTCATTATATACGCTCTGGTCTTCCCAACCATTTCCTAAATCACATTCGTATGTATAGAGACATACCAATCTTCCTTCATAAATCAATCCAAACGCTTGCGGTGGTTTACCATCATGTTCATGCACTTTAGGAAGTCCTTTTGGGAAGTTGTATTTTTGATGAAAAATAGGATGTGAAAAAGGAAGTTCAATCATTTCGAGTTCTGGAAATACCTTTTTCATTTGTGGTCTAACAAAAGGGTCTAATCCATAATTGTCATCAATATGCAAAAAACCTCCTGAAGTTAGATACTTTCTCAGATTTTCGGCTTCTTCGGCATTAAAAACAAAATTGCCATGTCCGGTCATAAATATATAGGGATAATTAAATATATCCGAGGACATAACATCTACAATTACATCTTCCTCATTTAGGTTCGTGCCAAGGTTTTTGTTGCAGAATTTGGCAAGGTTGGGAAGAGCGGTTCTATCGGCATACCAGTCGCCACCACCTCGATATTTAAGTTTTGCTAATCGAATAGAAGGCTGTAATGTGAAGTTGCTATGCAAAATCAACGAAAGGATAGCAATAGTGAATATGACAATCTTTTTTTGAAACATAAGCCTCAGTGCAAAAATAGAAATTGAATTGTCATTATTGAAATATTATCAAAGCAGTTTCAAATCATAAAGATTGAGAACTGCATACAAGTTAAATACTGCTGCTTATTTTGCTCGTTTACTAAAAATAAACTTATATAACACAGGCAATGTAACAATCAGTATAATACTAAGTATAATGAACTCCAGATTACTTTTTACCCAAGGATTATCACCAAGAATATAGCCAAGAAGAGTAAGGCTCCCTACCCACAATGCAGCTCCCAGAATATTGTAAAATGTAAATCGCTTCATTTCCATTTTGACCGTTCCGGCAATAATGGGTGCAAAGGTTCTGATAATGGGTAAGAAACGAGCGATTGCAATTGTAAAACCACCTTTCTTTTCATAAAACTCTTTGGAAGTTTGGATATGTCTTTTCTTTAATAGGATTGTATCACGGTTGCCATCAAATAAATGGCTAAACTTATATCCAAACCAATAACCAAAATAATTACCCAAGACAGTAGAGGTCATAAAAAGTAACATCCAAAAAGGGAGGTTGAGCAATGCACTTTCGAATGGGTAATGGGCATTGTCAACGGATGCTATTACCATTCCTGATATAAATAATAAAGGATCTCCGGGCAAAACAAACCCGAAAACCACGCCTGTTTCAATAAATAAAATTAATAGAACTAAATACAGACCCCCGTTTTTCATAATCCAATCCGGGTCTAGGAGAAGTTGGATTGATTCAATTATATAATCCATTCTTAATGCACTCTCTCAATCTTGGTGTTTCGAGGGCACAAAAGTATTTTTTGTTCAAACAGTTGAGTATGCAATCAGATATGATTAAACAAATACAAGTTAAACAATTTAGAGAGTATTGAATTGTTGGGTAATATTTGAATGTGAAAGGATGTTAACTTATTTCTCTAAGTCTTTGTATTCGCCAAAGTCTTCCAATTTTAGCCATTTGCCCTTTTTGATAGGCTTGTAAGCACCATAAGTACCATCAGGAATGAGAAACTCATCAGAACCAGCAACGAAGTTGGCTGCGGGGACTAAGTGGTCATAAACTATCATCTTTTCTTTGGTGTCGTAGCGGAGTGTCATGGTAGTTTGATCTGAAAATGTAAACAATACACGGTAGTCCGGATCGGGATCCCCATTGTAACGCATAAATATCGGCAGCCCAAAGTATAATTCTTCATTAGTTATTGTCAATACATCGATGGTCTTACGATTGACTTTTGTGTCCATTCCGTGAAATGTCAAAATTAAATACCTGACTTTCCTTTTGTATTTGAACTCATATATTTGATAAATCAATCCTCCTGTCCAATTTAATGGGGAAAATTCATTGTTTTCAAGTTCTTTTTTATCTCTGCCTTGCTTTTCGCTCAACCAGTAGTTCACTACTTCTTTCTTGGTTTTGTATTGAATCACCCCATAGCTTTTGTAATTACCGTCATTATCGGCTACAAGCCAGGTTATTGCGCGAATTTTATTGTTAGGACTGCGTTTAAACATGACGGTGTTAATAGAGTCTGCATCTACATCAAACGACCCTTCTGTATTAATAAACTCTTGGAGGGTTAAGGTGAAAGAGTCATTATACACGAATCGCTTTTCTTGGTTAAAAGAATTACGAAGTGTGTCAGAGTAAAGTTTCATTTGACGAAGCAAGGGGTTGAAAACCGCTGTGTCATATTGACCGGCAAAGACTACGTTAGAAACAAAGAGAAAAAATAAAATTAAAAAAGGTTTTATGGACATCTTACATGTTAACGTTGATTGATGTATGAATATTCAAAAACAATTCCAAAAAACCTATTTTTAAGAATCAAAATGCAATTAGAGTTTTTCAATCACCATTGCGCTGGCACCGCCACCTCCGTTGCAGATACCGGCTGCTCCATATTTTGCATTATGTTGACCAAGCACATTAATGAGTGTAACCAGAATTCTTGCACCTGAATCACCAAGCGGATGTCCGAGCGATACGGCTCCACCGTGTACGTTTACTTTTTCAGGGTCAAGATTTAGAATTTTTGTATTCACTAAGCCCACAACGGAAAATGCCTCATTGAGTTCATAGTACGAAATGTCTGATTGTTGTAAACCTGCATTCTTAATGGCTTTCGGAAGTGCCTTTGCGGGTGCAGTTGTGAACCATTCAGGTTCTTGTTCTGCATCAGCAAAGCCTACAATTTTTGCTATTGGCTTTAATCCCAATGCTTGCATTTTTTCGCCACTCATCAAAACCAAAGCAGCAGCTCCGTCATTGATAGTAGAGGCATTGGCAGCAGTTACAGTTCCATCTTTTTGGAAAACAGGATTCAAAGCAGGTATTTTATCAAATTTTACATTTGAATACTCTTCATCTTTATCAACCACTGTAATATTTCCTTTTCTATCCTTTATCTCAACAGGAATAATTTCATCTTTAAATCTATTCTCCTCCCAGGCTTTTGCAGAGCGTTTGTATGAAGTGATAGCAAAATTGTCTTGATCTTCTCTTGAAAAATGATATTCTCTAGCACAAAGTTCAGCAGCATTACCCATATGGTAATTGTGATATACATCGGTTAATCCATCAAACACAAGTCCATCAATGAGTTTCATGTCGCCAAGTTTGGTTCCTGTTCTGCCGCCTTTGAGGTAGTGTGGAGCTTGAGACATGTTTTCCATTCCACCGGCTACAACACAGTCTTCTTGTCCAAGCATGATTGATTGCGCTGCTAATGAAACAGATTTCATTCCTGAAGCACATACTTTGTTAACTGTTGTGCATTGTACAGTTGGAGAAAGTCCTGCAAATATTGCTGCTTGTCTTGCAGGCGCTTGACCTAATCCGGCTTGCAATACGCATCCCATATATACTTCTTTTACCTCTTTTGGATCGAGATTAATTTTTGACAATGCACCTTTGATAGCAGTTGCCCCTAATTGAGTTGCAGATACCCCGGACAATGCTCCGTTGAAACTGCCTATGGGTGTTCTAACTGCCGATACTATAAATACTTCTTTCATTTCCTTAGAATTTTGATGCGAAATTAAGTCTTTCTACATTTGTTTGCCAATATTGATTTGAGAAAGCTACGCTATTATCGTTGATAATATTTATTCCGGTTTTCAGTAGTTGGTTGCCTCTTAATTACCATACTGTTTGCCTTATAATTTACTCACTTTATTGATTGTGATTTCACCTTTAATATTTTCTATCTCAATCAGATATAGCCCGTTACCCAGGGTTGAAATATCCATAGAAGATGTATGTGCATTTGCTGTTTGTATTAATAAGATACTGCCATTGATACTTCTGATAGTAATGGTTTTCAATTGATGTTTACTTTGAATTTGGAGTAATGTATTGACAGGATTGGGGAATATGTTGATTTCGGCAGAATGTATATTCTTAACAGCGTTGTATTCAAAATGTATGCAATCCGATGTGTCTGAAACAGCCGGACAGTCATTGGAGGTAATGATTACTGCGTAATTACCCGTTGATGGAGGAGAAAAACTTCTAAAAGATTGGAATGGTATTTCAACATTGTTTTTATCACAATCAATCCATTGGTATGAAACATTTCCGGAATCTGCAGATGTAATAGTATTGCCGTGTTGCGTTACGTTTTTGTCAATAGAATTTTTATTGATGAAGGTTAAATTTGTCAATATAATGCTATCGCATCCTGCAGGGTGATGTATGGTATCTATATATGAGCCATTGGCAAAATATGCATGGTTGCCGATTGTAAAGCTGTCTCCTTTGCAAATTGAAACATCTTGTGTGATGTTGTCATATTCAACTTCTATGGTAACACTTGATTTTACAGTTGTATTACAAATATCGGTTGCAGATAGAGTGTATGTTGTTGTTTGATTTGGATTGAAATTTGGATTGAGAATATTGGGGTCGCTTACTCCCGTAGCAGGAGACCATTGAGTAAGAACCTGATATGTTGCTTTTGGTTGCAATTGAATTTGTTCTCCGCAATGGATGAAAGTGTCACTAAGTGCTTCTAATCTTACATGTTCATCAATGACTTTCATGATGAAAATATCGTAACTTCCTTTAGTAACAATAGTGCTATCGCCAAACGTTCCAACATTGGCATAAGAACCGGTTGCATAACAATTTCCGTATTTGTCCGTGCTAATTGCGCGTGCAGCATCTAAGTTATTACCTCCTGCACGATGTGCCCAAATAAATTTACCCGAACTGTCAATTTTTGCAATAAAGATATCAGGGTCACTGTTACCTCCTATTAATAAAATTGAATCAAAATATACTGAATCAATAACAGAGCCAGTAACGAAACTGTTGCCATAAGAGTCAGTTGTAATATCGTAAGCAAGGTCTGCCTTTTTTCCGCCTGCTTGTTGCGCCCATATAAAGTTGCCAGATGCATCTAACTTAGCTATAAACAAGTCAGAATAAGGCGTGGTAGTGTGTAATGTTGTTGATCCAAAGACTGGAGTCCCATTAAATTGTCCTGATACATAACAATTATTTTCCTTATCTATTGTGATTCCTTGACCAAAACTAGAGCTTGTGCCGGTATTGGTACTTACCCATACAAAATTTCCACCGCTGTCGAGTTTAGCAACAAAAGCACTAGATCCTGTTTGATTAAGAGGAATGTTGCCAAATGTAACATTGAGAGATGTTCTTCCGGTAATATAAAAGTTGCCTTGATTGTCAGTAACAATATTATTACATTCATCTAAATATGAATTACCTACTTGTTGAATCCATACAAAGTTTCCGTTAGAGTCATATTTTACAACAAAAAAATCATCATTGCCTTTGCTGGTGAGGGTTGTATCATGGAAGTCAATAGTAAGTTTAAATGTTCCGGTAACATAACTGTTCCCATCTTCATCAACTGCAATCTTCCTGCCTTCATCTGAATCAATACTTCCTGCTTGTTTTGCCCAAAGGAAATTGCCGTTGTGATCTAATTTAGCTATGAAAAAATCTTTATTTCCATTTCCTAAAAGTTTGATACTGCCGAATGTTGCAGAGTCTCTAAAGTAACCGGTAATATATGTATTGCCATTTTTGTCCAAAGCAATCCCGTTGGCTTCATCCACATTCGGTCCACCGGCATTGATCGCCCAAATAAAATTGCGATTGCTGTCTAATTTTGCTACCCAAATATCCATCTGACCTTTATTAATTAAGGTGTCATTGCCAAATACCAACATGGTGCTTGCAAATCCACCTGCGAGGTAATGGTTGCTGTTATTATCCGTTACAATATCATAAGCAATTTCGTTGCTGTTGCTGCCATAGGTTGTTGTTTGTCCAAGTTTGGAGCATAATGGTTGTGAATAGGTGTGGAACATCATGCATAGTAAGCCAAAGAATATGATCAGTTTTTTCATTGAGTTTTGCTTTTTATGGTCGCAAATGTATATACCGGCAAAAAATTATAAAATAAGTTTGTTGATTTTCTTTCAGTTGTGATTAGCAGTTTTGTGATTTATTGGATGTTTTTTACTTTAAACCGATTGTTTTAGTCGCTATGCAACTTCGTTAATGTCATTTTATTTTTGCACTTTTGCCCAACGTAATAAAAAAATACAATGAGAATACGCATTACACAACTTGCCGCATTTGGTTTGCTTTTTTGTTTGAATCTTGGTTTAGTAAATCAAACCCAAGCTCAATTTTTTAAGAAGAAGAAGAAACCTGCTCCAACCGCAGAAGCACCCGCCCCCACACGTCCGGGTTATGAAGACTTTGATAAAAAAGTGAAAGGGATGAAGAAAATAGAAGGTTTGTTTACTTTTTTTAGAGATACAACAACCGGTGCAATGTTTATGGTTATTGATAAAAATCAAATAGGCGAGAAGTTTATTTATTTCAGCTATTCCGAAAATGGTCTTGCAAGTGCCGGTTTGATTCGTGGAATGTATAGAGAAACAAAGGTGTTTCAGATAGATAAATACTACAATCAAATTGAATTTAACACACGTAATAACACATTTTACTTTGACACTCTATCTGCATTAAGTCATGCACGTGAAGCGAATGTAGTACCGGGCATGATGGCAAGTGAAAAAATTATTGCAACAACCAAAGACTATAGTAAGTATTTAATCTCAGCCGACAATATTTTCTTGAAGGAAACACTTCAACAAATCAAATCCACTCCCAACCCGTTAGGTTTTGCATTAGGTTCATTAAGCCCAACTAAAACACGGTATGTAAATGTCAAAAGTTACCCTGAAAACAGTGATGTCATTGTGAAGTATGTATATGATGACCCATTTCCACGTTTCGGAGGTGGGGCAGGAAGCACAGAGAGACGTTATAGTGAAGTGGTAATTCAGCATAGTTTTATTCAATTACCCAAGAATAATTTCAAACCCAGAAGAGATGATCAAAGGGTCGGATATTTTACCACACAAACCAATGATATGACAACTGCGGAAGCGGTTAATTATCGTGATTATATTCACCGTTGGAATCTGGAGAAAAAAGACCCAACTGCTGCATTATCAGAGCCGGTAAAGCCAATAGTATGGTGGATTGAAAATACAACCCCTATGGAATATAGGGAAATCATTAAGAAAGCTATATTACAATGGAATATTGCGTTTGAAGCTGCTGGTTTTAAGAATGCCATAGAAGTATATATGCAACCGGATACAGCTTCTTGGGATGCCGGTGATATTCGCTACAACGTAATGCGTTGGGCAAGTTCGCCAAGTCCTGCTTTTGGTGGATACGGTCCTAGTTTTGTCAATCCTTTGACAGGTGAAATTCTGGGAGCTGATATCATGTTTGAATATGTTTTTATGACAAACAGATTAAGCACTGATCGCTTATTTAAACTTTCTGCCATGCCAACAAATAATCCGGCAGAATATTTAGAAATCCTTATGGATTCATTACATCGTTTTGATCATGAACATCAGCACTCAAGCGCACAATGTAATTTGAGTAACGGGTTACAAGAACAAACGCTTTTTGGAATTACAGCACTCAAAGCAATGGGGGGAACTGCTGCACAAATTGAAAGGTTTGCTGAAGAGGCTTTGTATTATTTAGTACTGCACGAAGTGGGTCATACTCTGGGTTTGACACACAATATGAGAGCATCTCAATTGCTTTCGCCTGATGAGTTACAAGACAATAAGATTACCCAAGTGAAAGGTACAGCTGCCTCAGTAATGGATTATCCTTCAATGAACTTTGCTAATATTAAAGATAGAGAGGTGCAACAATATAATACGATGCCGGGTCCTTATGATATTTGGGCTATCACTTATGGATATTCTCAAGGATTAGATGACCAAGAAGCTGAAGAAAAAAGATTAGAACAAATCTTAGCACGTTCGATAGAAAAAGAACTTGCTTATGGTAATGATGCAGACGATATGCGCTCACCGGGCAAAGGAATTGACCCGCGTGTGAATATTTTTGATCAAAGCAACGATGCGATGCTGTATGCCGAAAACAGAATGAAATTGGTCAACAAAGTGTTTGAAAATCTTAAGCAGAAATATGTGAAAGACGGCAAAAGCTATCATGAATTACGAAATGCCTATATGCTATTAACCGGAGAGTATGCACGTCAAGGAGATGTCATCTCCAGATACATTGGCGGTGTTTATGTAGAGAGATTTATGGCAGGTCAAAAACCCTCTTCAAAACCCCTGACTCCGGTTGCTTTACAGGATCAAAAGCGTGCAATGAAATTATTGACTGACTATTTTTTTGCTCCTAACGCAATCTTCATTCCCGATAGTTTATTGCCTTATTTACAGCCTCAAAGACGAGGTTTTGGATTTTTTGCAAACACAGAAGACCCAAAGCTGTTAGACAGAACCTTGGTAATGCAGGAGCTGCCACTCCAACATTTATTGGCATTTACGACACTTAAAAGAATTTCGGATTCTAAATTATATGGCAATGAATACACTCTCAATGATTTGTTTAATGATTTGAATAATGCAATTTTTAAAGCGGATATCAATGGTAATGTTAATCCACAGAGACAGAACTTGCAGATTTATTATATCAATCTCCTTGATAGGAATCTAAATTCAATATATAAGATGTATTATGATAACCTTGCAATTGCGCGTATGACAATTGCACTGCAAGATATCAAAAAGATGGCTCAAGCAGGTATGAATTCAGGTAATGAAGAAAGTAAAAACCATAAGAAATACTTAGTATATAGGATTGACCAAATTCTTGAAATTAAGAGATAAAATGCTGAAACAAGTATTCAATTTTTGCCTTTTAATGGTGGTGATGATGTCGAGCGTAGCACAAGAAATTTCATATAAGGTTATCATTGAGAATCCACAAACTCATTATGCTACAGTTCAAATTGAGGTGAATCAGTGCAATAGCACCCAAACTCATATTAAAATGCCGGTCTGGACTCCGGGGTCTTATATGGTGAGAGAATTTGCCAGAAATGTTGAGAGTTTTGCAGCCTATGATGCAAACGGTGATGCATTAGAGTGGCATAAAGACAGAAAAAACTCATGGTTAGTCAAAAATGGAAATGTGTCTAACTTCGTTGTGCGATATAACGTGTACGCAAATGAAGTAACTGTAAGAACGTCATTTGTAAACAGCGAAACAGCCTTTTTGCTTGGAACAAGTTTATTAATGTCTGTGGAAGGGTTTGAACGCACAAAAGGCTATATAGAAATTGTTAAGCCTGCTCATTGGCTAAATATTGCAACCGGTCTGAAGGAGTTGAAAGGTAAGTCAGCTAAGTTTTCCTTTACCGATTATGATGAATTAGTGGATTGCCCAATACAAGTAGGGAATTTTGATACATTGAGTTTTCGTGTCAATAATATTCCGCATTATGTTGCGCTTGTAGGCGAGAATAATGCAAATAAAGATGTATTGAGAGCAGACATGCAGAAAATCTGTCAGGCTGCCTTTGATGTGGTTGGCAGAGTGGACATGGAAAAATATTGGTTCTTTGTGCAACATGTCGAAAATGCCGGAGGCGGGTTGGAGCATCGCAATTCAGTTTCTTTAGGAATGTCGGCTAATAATTACAGCGATGCAGTTAAATATAAAGGATTCTTAGGCCTTGTTGCACATGAGTATTTTCATGTATGGAATGTAAAACGAATACGACCTATAGAGTTAGGTCCATTTGATTATGACAATGAGAATTATACCAAGATGTTGTGGATGTCAGAAGGATTTACAAGTTATTATGACAAATTCATTCCTTACAAATCCGGTTTTTTGACACAAGAAGAATTCTTGGGTAGAGTTGCCGGTATGATATCTTATACAGAAAATACACCGGGAGCAAGGTATCAATCCTTGGCTGAATCTTCTTTTGATGCATGGATAAAGGCATACAGACCTGATGAAAATAGCGTGAATTCTTCCATTTCATATTATACAAAAGGTTCGCTGGCAGGTGCTCTATTAGATTTGTATATCATTCGTGCAACCAATGGAAAGAAGTGTCTGGATGATTTATTTCAATATCTGTATAATGAGTATTATCTGTTAAAAAGGCGCGGTTTTACTGAAGCTGAATTTAGGAATGCTGCCGAAATGTTAGCAGGTGTTAAATTGAATGATTATTTCAATGAAATAGTGTATGGAACTTCAACACCTGATTATCTGAGTTTGTTCAATGCATTTGGAATTGAATTTTCAGCGATACCAAGTACTGATCCCTATCTTGGGTTGAACGTTTCACGCAAAGGAGACCGAAATATTGTGAACAGTGTATTGCGTAATTCAAATGCTGCTATTGTGGGAATCAATGCAGGAGATGTGATTGTGAGTATCAATGGAATAGAGTCAATAGATAATTTTCAGGATTTTCTCAATCAATTCAACACAGGGGACACATTGTCTGTAAAGGTTAAAAGAGGAGATAAGGAGTTGGTATTTGAAACGAAATTAGACACAAACCCAAATCAAGTATTTACTTTGCAAATGAGACAAAATCTTGATGCTCAACAACAAATTTTGCTTGATAAATGGTTTAAGAGATAATTGAGGGGCAGCATGATGAATAGCATAACAAAGGAATTGGACGACAAGGAAGTAATAACAAGGATTCTTCAAGGTGAAAAGGTGCTTTATGAAATATTAGTCAGAAGATATAATCCAGATTTGTTTAAGGTTGGCAGGACGTATGGCTACAATCATGATGACACAGAAGATTTAATGCAAGATACCTATATAGATGCATTTAGAAACCTTTCAGGATTTGAATTTAAATCGAGTTTTAAGACTTGGCTTGTACGCTTAATGCTAAATAATTGTTATAAAAGAAAAGAAAAATACAGCTTTAAGAATGAGCTTGCCAAAGCGGAAATGAATGAAAATGCACAACCTGTCTTTGAGCGAGCGAATCAGGATGTTTTGTTGCAAATAAAGAGAAAGGAGCTACATCATGAATTAGCGAAAGCGTTGCACAATATTCCTGAAGATTACCGGATTGTTTTTTCAATGAGAGAGATGAACCAATTCAGTGTAGAAGAAACTGCACACCTATTGGGAATCAGCGAGTCTAATGTGAAAGTTAGACTTAACAGGGCAAAGTCAATGCTCCAAAATCAATTGCTTAAATCGCATGATTTTAAGGAACTGTATGGGTTTCATGCAATTCATTGCGATCCGTTTACAGCTAAGTTGATGGAAAAGACAATGAAATTATAGAGGACTATATGGCTAAATCAAAGAAAATAAAACGTGAAAATGACGGAATCGTGTATTCCACTGAACCCAATTTTATTTTTCAAGATTTGTTTGAGAACTTGAACTTGGATGAAGACATTAAACCCAATCAGCAAAAATTGAATATTCGCATAGAGAACAAAGGACGTGGCGGGAAAACAGCTACGCTGGTATCCGGTTTTCAGGGTAATGAGAAGGAGTTAAGAGAGTTAGAGAAAAAACTAAAATCACATTGCGGCACAGGAGGGAGTGTGGTGGATGGTGAAATTCTCATTCAAGGGGATCAGAGAAAGAAGGTGATGGAGTTCTTGCAACAGTTAGGATATAAGACCAATAAGGCTATTTAACATAGACTATTGTTCTCTAATGAGTGTTATTACCCCGGATTCTTTATAGTCTTTGTTGTCAATAGGGTCTGAAAAATATAACAAGAAATAATAAGTGCCATCAGGGCAGGGTTGGTTGATGTCATTGTAAACTCCTCCATTCCATGGCTTGTCAATCACAGGGTTATAATCATAGAGTACTTGCCCCCATCTGTTATAGATAATACAACGCATGTTCTCATAAACATCAATATTGATTTGAAAGACATCATTGAGTCCGTCTTTTCCGGGGGTAAAGACATTGGGTATTTCAAGTTTGCGTACCAAACAATCATCAAATGTAATGTCAATGGAGTCAGATGCTTGACAACCATGCTCATCTGTAACTGTAAGTGTAACCAGTTCGTCTTGTGAACAAAGATAATTCTTGGCATGAGAACCGTTGTGCCATTCAAAATCGTAGTTGGAATTTGTTTTAGGTACGACCAAGTAGTCCGGTTGTTTACAAATTATTGTGTCATTGCCAAGCTCTACAGTAGGGGGATCGTAGAGTGTAATGAATTTTGATACAGTATCTTCCGGGCAATCATTGTTTGCTTTAGTTCCAATGAGTTTTACTTCAAATTTGCCTGAGCGATTAAACTTGTGTGTAGCATTAGCTCCGGTGGCATTACCATCAGAAAAATCCCATTTTAGATTTGAATAACCTTTCTGTATAGCAGCAAAATCAAATTGTTGATTTGTATTGCAATAAGTGAAATCACTTGGATTTAGTGTGAAATTTAACTCTGTATTCTCATAAGCAGAGCCTATTGCCAAAGTATAACTTTCTGTAACTCCATATCCATACATATATGCCATAAACCCATCTGATGATTCCAATAAATGATATTGGGATAACACGGGAACTGTTACGGTCTGTTTGCCATTACAAGTAGGAGTAATCGTATTGCCGCTGACAGTGTTGATAGCAGTTCCATCCAAAAAGACATTGGAAGGGTTTGTGCAAACAATATTTAAGAATGCAAAGGAAATATTGGTAGTAAGAGGGACACGAAAAAATGTAGATTTTATTTCTTGTCCTACCGGCACCAATCTTAACATGGATGGATCAGATAAATTTAATGGATGTCCATTACAACCACTTGTTTTGATAAGCTGTACAACAGAAATGGGTTTGTCGGATTGAATACAGCGAACATTGTTGTTGTTATAGTTTTGGGTAATATTTTGACCGGCATTGAGTGTAAATGTTGGCGTGCCGTCTATACTAATATTTGTATTATTTTCATTGGCAACAAAACTCAAAACATATCCTGAATTCATTCCATTGAGAGAGGCGCTGTAAAATTCTGTTCCCCAAGTTGTTGTTGGCAGTTCTTGTTCCCAAAGGTGGTCGCATCCTGCACATCCTGAGTTGTAATTTACTTGGGAACATTTGGAGCCTGAAAAAACAACAATTTTTTTGCAACCATTATCAACGCGAATCTTAGTTCCTGCCATGCTCACGCTGTCCTTGCTTTGCACCTGATAGGTTTGTCCGCGTTGCAGCATCATCGAAAAAGGTACGCCTGCTGTTTTGCCTAAACCGGTGGTATATGCAGGAGTAATTTCAACAGAAGTATTGTTCTCTGTAGCAATGATCATGAATTCAGAAGGGAAGGTGGTTGAACCTCTAAAAGTATTGATAATGTATTGTCCCCCGCGCGGCAGATATTCTAAAGGAATTACACTGATTGCATCGGTACTGAATGGGGCATTGTTCATCGCAATAACACTGATTGGCGTGTCTGCGGTGATATAGATACCCTTATTTTGTGCGCTCTCCGATCCTGTTACATAGACAAGTGTGGTTGGCACAGAAACAATGGTGTCTCTTCCTGCTTGTAATGCAAATATGATATTCCCAAATACAGGAACTTCAATATTAATGTTTGCAGGATGTCGAGATGCAATATTCAAGTTTAAGGCTAATGGTGTAGAGTTGTTTTCCATGAAGCCCACCCAGAAAGTCTGCCCAAGATTGGAGGTTTGGTTTTGAGCAAATCCTAAATGATTTATCATTGATAAAGTCAATAAGATGCAGATGTATTTTGCTCGTTCAAACACGTTACAAAGATAATTTTTTGTAATGGATAGTGATTTTTGTATGATTGAGTTTTTATTGTTAATCTCACAAGCGCACAAAGCCATTGTGCTTTTTTTCAAAACCGACTTCCGTACTTTCACCATGACCGGAATAGAGAATAAAATGATTGGGGAGGGTGTAAATCTTTTGTCTGATACTATTCTCAAGAGTTTGATAATCACCGCCCGGCAAGTCGGTTCTTCCTATGCTTTGATAAAAAATAACATCACCAACCAACGCCCAATGATGGCTATGACTCACAAAGGTTAAACTGCCTGGCGAATGTCCCGGTGTAAAGCGAATCTCTAAAATATGTTCACCAATTTTTATTGAATCGGATTCACTCAGGAGAATATCAATGTGGTTATATGGTGTATAAGGAATTTGATATAGCATTGCAGCAGATTGAGACCACTCAAGCACAGATTTTTCTAGTTGATGTGCTTGTAAATTCAAGTTGTACTTGTTGCTAATATGGTGATTGCCAAGCACATGGTCAATATGGCAATGCGTATTTATGAGTTGGGTAAGTTTGAGATTGTTTTGGAGTATAAAATCATCAACTATCTTTTCTTCATGATGATTGGAACATCCGGGGTCAAAAATGGCACAGTCCATTGAGACATCATCCCATACTAAATAGGTGTTTTCTGCAAATAGATTAAAAGTAAACGATTGTATTCTTAGCATGAAGCAGGCTTAAACTGCAAAGCTTTCGCCACAACCACAACTACGCGTTGCATTAGGGTTAATAAAGTTGAATCCTTTGCCATTCAAGCCATCGCTAAAGTCTAATTCAGTGCCGGCAAGGTATAAAAAGCTCTTTAAGTCGCACACAATTTTTAATCCTTTAGACTCAAATACTTGATCGCCTTGTTTTGATTCGTTATCAAAGTCGAGGTTGTAGGTTAAGCCGGAGCATCCTCCACCTTTCACCGAAACTCTAACAAAGTAGTCAGCACCCAATGCGCCCTCATGCATGAGTTCTTGAACCTTGCTTGCAGCTCTATCTGTAATGGTTATATTGCCGGTGTCAGTCATAACAAATTTGAATTTGATTAGTGAATACGTTTTTTGCCTTCAACGGGATCTAAACCGTGTTTAATTCTATAATCGTTCACAGCCCCTTTAATTGCATCTTCTGCAAGTACTGAACAGTGTATTTTAACTGGTGGTAGCGACAATTCTTCTACAATGTCCATATTGTCAATGGTCAATGCCTCATCTACTGTTTTGCCTTTTAGCCATTCTGTAGCCAAAGATGAAGAAGCAATTGCAGAGCCACAGCCAAACGTCTTGAATTTAGCATCTTGAATAATGCCTGTTTCTTCGTCAACCTGTATTTGTAATCTCATAACATCACCACATTCAGGGGCTCCTACTAAGCCGGTTCCAACTGATTTTGAGTTTTTATCTAAGGTTCCTACGTTTCTAGGGTTTGAGTAGTGATCTATTACTTTATCTGAATAAGCCATGATTTGTTCTATTTAATATCGAGTGCAAAGTTACTAAAAAAAGATAGAATGATTCTAAATAAATTTACCTGCCGGACTTTCTCTAGATTTTATTTACAGTTTCATCTGCTTTCTTCCTTGCGTCTTGCATGATTTTGTCAGTTCTTGATTTAGCAGCCTCTTCTATGCCATTTGCCTTTTTATTGGCTTCATTTTCAATTTTATCAGCTTTTTCGTTTGCTTCTTTTCGGATTTTATCTGCGGCTTTTTCAGCAGCAACTTTTTGAATCGGATTGCTTGCCTTTTTGACTAAGTCATTGGCTTGACTATCTGCTTCATCTCTGATTTTTTGTGCAGCTTTCTTTGCTTCACTACGAACTACATCAGCTTGTTTTTTAGCTTCAGCATTTATCTTGTCGCATTGCTCTTGTGCATTTGCAATGATTTTGTCTGCTTCAGCTTGTGCTTTTCTTCGTGCTTCTTCTTTGGCATCATCTACTTTGTTCTGTATGTCTTTTTTAACATTGTCAACTTTGTCTTCAACTGTTTTCTTTACCTGATCCTTTGCTTGGTTTACTAAACTTTTTCCAAGTCCTTCAACAGTTTCTCGTAGGTCTAATTTTACAATTGGTTTAGTAAAGTTGCCGGTGATACTCAATGCGATGTTCATGATTTCTTCTGCTTCTAAATTGAGTCCTTTCTTCTTTGCTTGATTGAGGAGGCTTTCGAAAGCGGAATTACCAACACCTAAGTCTTTACGAGGGATTGAAATAAATCCGACATAATTTAATCCTTGATCAAATGTAGAATAGCCGCCAAGTTTGAGTTTAGTATTTTGCCAAAGCGGAACCATGATAGAATCAACCAAGAATTTTCCATTATCAATTTTGAAATTCAGTTTTTGATCTTTCAATTCCAGCGTGCGAAATTTGTCTAATTTCAATTGGTCAGCCAAGATATTCATTACCTTGAGATTTGATAAACTTGCATTTGATAAACCGATTGTGCCACTGCCGCTTAGCGAAGGGTAAACAAGGTTCATTCCTTCATCTAGGTTCGATTTCATGTCTAATGACATAGAAAACAATCCGGTCATTTTTTCTGCAAACGGAGCATATTGCTTAATCATATCAAAATATGAAAATGCCTGAGGAATATTGAAATTAGTCATGCTAAGGGCAATATCTGTAAAAGGCATTTTGGGATTTTTGCCGTCAAATGTACCATTCATTACCATCGTGCCACCTATCAACTGCATACCTGCATCTTTGAAGAAAATTTTGCTGTCGCGTACTGTCAAGTCTCCTTTGAGATTTTCAATATCCATTTTGTCATATTTGAGCTTCTTGATGAGTACATTCATGTTGAAGTCAATGTTATCAGGGATTTCAATTGACCCTATTGATGAAGTGTCTTCAGTTGTTGTACTTGCTGATTCATCACTTGTCATAAACTGGTTGGCGTTGAAATTGTTGGATATGAAATTCAAGTTTCCTTGAATAGTTCCATCAGACAACGCATAAGCGAAGAAATTGCTTAGTTGTCCATTTGCATTAAAATCAGTTGTTCCAATTTGTCCTTGACATTCAGGCATTTTGACCGTCTTGGGCGTAAAGTTTAAAGAAAATTTATCCATCTTGACACCGTCCGGGAAATCATTGCTTTTATAAAACATATTGGTTATAGCCAAAGAGCCTTGAGCGTCAATATCTTCATAGCTTCCACTTTCAATTTTGGATATAAGACCTTTAAACGCCATGTCAGCAGTGAGTAATCCTGATATTTGCATGTCTTCAAGTGGAACAATCCGGGTAATGCCGGCTAAGTCAATTTTCCCTTTCATTGCACCTTTGACATGCGGATTTGCCATGTCCTTCATGTACAGAGTTAAATCGAAAGGATTTTTTTCCATTGTTAAACTTAGTTTAGATAAATCCAAAATAAAGTCAGGATCTAATCCGGTTCTATTTTCGACATTCATCTTCACCTGAACATTTTCTAAGGCAGCAGGCAAGTCAGGGTATTTTAAATAGCCGTTGTCAATGGCTAAGTTTATGCCATATCCGGGCATTAACTCATCGGTCATTTTACCTTTAAAAAAACCATTGAATTCAAGTTTTCCGCTTGTTTTAACAGAAGCAAAATCTTTGGCATAAATTGCAGGAATGAGTGAGATAAAGTTTTTAAAATCATTGCGCAACGCTCCGAATGTTAGGTCAAAGTCAATGTCGTTATCATTTATTTGCATCCAGCCATCCAATTTTGTTTCAAGATCATTGAGGCTGATACTATTTTGAACAAATTCAAATTTGAATTTGTTCATATCCATATTCAAATCTGCTAAAATGTTAGAATGAACTTTATTTAGAAATGGAACGCCTTCATAAGTCATGGTAAGTTCTTGTACTTCTGACTTCGTTTTGAGCAAGAAGTTGTCAAGTGTAAAATCTCCTTCCAAATGGTGGTTAAAATTGTTGAGTAAAAGCGAAAAATCTAACTCTTGGTCTTGATAAAAGATTTTACCTTCGCTAATATCAAGAGACTTTATCTCCATAGCAAAATCGGATTCAGTTTCCTGCTCATCTTCCATTTCTGTTGAATCTGTTGGTATGATGTCCCAATTTGCCTTTCCCTCTTTGTTTGTGATAAGGTTAATAACAGGATTTTTTATATCAATGGTTTTTAAGTTGATTTTATCTCCTCCAACTACTGATTTAATATCAATTGTAGTATTTAGTTTTTTAGCATAAAACAATGTATCCCCCTCAAATTCATTTACACCAATAACAGCAATGTCTTGAATCCCTAATGAGAAATTAGGGAAGCTTCTTAAAAGAGATAATGAGATGTCTTCATTGAAATCAACTTTTGCTAACACATTTTCATTGGTTATTTCTTTGAGCTTGCGAATTATTTTGCCTTTAAAGAGGAAAGGTGCGAGAGCTAAAAAGAGTACAAATACAAGAATAATTATTCCTGTTATTTTTAAAATTTTCTTAATCATAAATAAGTAAGATTTTCTGTTGCAAAACTAATAAGAAGAAAGAAGATTTTTTGGAGCTTGTTTAGTCAAAATACAAATATTCGACCGTATTGGTATTTTGACCAGTCATAACAAGTTTATGATTATTTAGTTTAACCAAGACGGCAAAGACACAAAAGCACAATGCAACTTAATTTCAATAGCTGCAGCAAACCGAGAAGTTGAGAATAAGATAACTCGAAATGTTTTGAGTCGAGTTTTCCGGAAATGAAGACTATCAGGAATGCTTATTTGCGTTTCCTTTCATGCTCTTTCAGATATATTTTTCTTAATCTTATTGCTTTAGGCGTAATTTCTACTAACTCGTCTTCTTTAATATATTCCAATGCTTCTTCCAGTGAGAAAATTCTTTTAGGGATTTTACTAGAAGCATCATCTTTGCCTGCTGCACGGAAGTTCGTAAGTTGTTTAGCTTTGACAATATTTACAACAATATCATCCTGTCTGGTGTTTTCACCTACAATCTGACCTTCATAAATTTCCTCACCAGGGTCAACAAAGAAAGTGCCTCTGTCTAATAATTTATCAATAGAATATGAGGTTGCCGATCCGGTTTCCATGCTAATGAGAGAGCCGTTTAGCCTGCCGGGAATATTGCCTTTCCAAGGTTGATATTCGGCAAATCGGTGCGCCATGATAGCTTCGCCTTGCGAGGCAGTTAACATTTGACTTCTCAAGCCAATTAAACCTCTTGACGGGATGCTAAATTCCAAATGCTGCATATCTCCGCGCGGTTCCATAATCAGGAGTTCACCCTTGCGCTGTGTAGCAAGTTCTACAATTTTTCCTGAAAGCTCTTCCGGAACATCTACCACTAGGCTTTCTATCGGTTCATTCTGAACACCATCTATCTCTTTTGTGATTACTTTTGGCTGTCCTACTTGAAGTTCATAACCTTCTCTTCGCATTGTTTCAATGAGAATGGAAAGGTGAAGAATTCCACGTCCAAACACCAATAAGCTATCAGGACTTTCAGTATCAACCACTTTGAGTGCTAGATTTTTTTCAATTTCTTTCATCAATCTTTCTCTCAAGTGCCTGCTTGTTACAAATTTGCCGTCTTTGCCAAAAAATGGAGAATTGTTGATAGTAAACAACATACTCATAGTTGGTTCGTCAATCTTAATGTTGGGCAATGCTTCAGGATTATTGGCATCGGCAACTGTATCTCCAATTTGGAAATCTTCTAATCCCACAATTGCACAGATGTCACCCGCTTCAACTTTTGATACTTTTTTCTTGCCAAGTCCTTCAAAGGTATAGACTTCTTTCACTCTGCTCCTTTTTATGTTTCCCTCATTATTGATGAGCACAATAGATTGGTTTTCTATAATTGAGCCTCTTTTTATTTTGCCTACAGCAATTCTGCCTAGGTAGTTTGAATAGTCTAAAGAAGTAATTTGCATTTGCAAAAGACCTTCCTCTGTTTTGGGTTCCGGAACTTGTTCAAGTATTGTATCTAACAGATAACTAATGTCTTTTGTTGGAGTTTTCCAATCCGGTCCATACCAACCTTGTTTTGCAGAACCATATACTGTTTTGTAATCCAATTGCCATTCGGTGGCTTTCAAATTAAACATCAAGTCAAAGACAGCATCATTTACTTCATCGGGGCGGCAGTTTGGTTTGTCCACCTTGTTTACAATGACTACAGGTTTTAGCCCTAATTCTAACGCTTTATTGAGCACAAAACGGGTTTGTGGCATAGGACCTTCAAATGCATCTACGAGCAACAATACTCCATCAGCCATTTTGAGTACTCGTTCCACTTCACCTCCAAAATCTGCGTGTCCTGGTGTGTCAATAATGTTGATTTTAATACCCTTGTATTCGATGGATACATTTTTAGAGAATATAGTAATACCGCGTTCTCTCTCAAGGTCGTTATTGTCAAGGATTAAATCTCCTTTTTCTTCTTCTTGTCTAAAGGTGAGCGATTGGTGTAAAATTTTATCAACCAGTGTTGTCTTCCCATGGTCAACGTGTGCAATAATTGCAATATTTCTGAGGGCTTTCATAAAAGGGGTGCAAATGTAGTGATGTTTAACGGTTTTAAGAATAATATCTCAAAGTTACTATGGAAATTTTAGGATTTGAGCGCGTTTCAGGATAATTATGAAGGATTATATTGCTGCATAATCTTTCAGGTATTCATATCCTTTGTTGAGTTTTCCGTTTAAACAAATGGTTGCTCTGTCAAGAATTAGACTGTGCTCAGGATTAAGAATCTCAGGGATTAATCGTTGAACAAACGTTTTGCCAAAGAATGTGGAGGCATCTTTTGGTAGTTCGGTTGGTAAGTTGGTTACAGTCATCATGTCAATGGTGTCTGTTGAATAAGGGTTTGTTTCTTGCAATGTTTTTCTGCTGACTCCAAAAGCCGGATTAAAGATGTCTGTTGCTCTATATGTGATTGGTACTGAGCCATTCACATCACAAGATACATCAGCAATTACTGAAATTTTAAATGCCGAGTTTTGAATGTCTGTAGTTTCAAAAAGGCGTGGCATTCTTGAATTCCAAAAGATGCCGTTTATCAGTAAATCACACTGATTTGCATATTGAAGAAAAGAAGACTCGTAAAGTTCGGGTTCGGTGTGAAATTGTTTTCGGTCGTATTTTTTGTCTGATTTCCTTCTAAAAAGTTGTTTGCTTCCTAAATGAGTAAACCAAATCCCTTTTTTCTTATGTTTCAAAAAATCTTCCGGACTGATTTCTTCTAAGCCAATATCTGTTAAAAACTTATATGCACCACCGCCCACACGACCTGTGCCGGTTAGTACTATTTTAATATCTCCTTTGATTTTAGACTTTGCTTCTTCCACAATTCCTTTATATGAATTGATTTGGTAAGCAGGCGTTAGAGAAAATGTATTGTATTTGCGTCCCCAAGTTAACAATCCATTATATGCACCAACTTTGCCTGCAAAATTTCCAAAGCCTATAATCCGTTTGCCATTTGATTCGGTCAATGTTTCAAAATCAATCATCCTGATTTTTTTAGAAATGAGCGCTCTCATCAACTTCTGATTATAAGGCTGCTTTTTTATGGTATGAGAAAAGAAAAAATAGGTTTTATTAGGAATGAGCTTATCCGGAGGCACTTCTTTTACACCTAACAGCATATCACAGTCTGACATATCAGTGGTAATTTCGATTCCATGTTTTCTGTACTCGTTATCTGTAAAAGTTCTATCACTTGACGACTCCACACTGATTTTAATTTGAGGATGGTCAAGCATTAACTGTTCGCATTGATGCGGTGTTAAAACCGTTCTCTTATCTGCAGGTTGTTTCCATTCCTTTATAATTCCTATTTTTAGCATTTTTATTAAAAATTTTCCAGTATTTCAATGCGCTTAGAGATGGGCGGATGCGTGGCAAACAGACCGGATAATCCTGAAGTGAATTTGCTGTTATTGTCATTGTTAGCTATAAATAGTTGTTTCATTTCTCCATTTGCAAAATCCATTTTGTTGTTTCCAGATATTTTTCTGAGAGCTGAAGCAAGTGCCAATGGGTTTTTTGTCATATCAGCAGCACCGGCATCTGCCATGTACTCTCTTTTTCGTGAAAGTCCTAATTTGAAGAGAATAGAAAAGAAGTATGCTAACAATACTAACACAATTGCAATAAGAATAGCTGCTCCTCCGCCTTTGCCATCATTCTTACCACGTTTTCTGCTTCCAAAAATTAAATTGCGTGAAATGATTCTCGCCATTACAGCCAGAATGCCTACAAACACTATAGAGATGACGAGTAACCGTACATCTCTATTTCTAATATGCGTAAGTTCATGCGCAATCACTCCTTCGAGTTCTTTGTCGTCCAATGTGTCTATAATGCCTTTAGTGAGCGTAACCGTAAAGTTTTTTTCATTGATTCCGCTTGCAAAAGCATTCAGCACGGGCGTGTCAATAATTTGTAATTTAGGCATTGTCATGCCTACGCTCATGCATAAATTCTCAGTAAGATTATAAACACGTGGGTTTTCACTTCTGCTTAAACTTCTGGCATGTGTTCCTGCATTTATCATTGCGGTATTGCCGAAGTATGCAATAATGAACCACAATCCTATTCCAACCAATACATAAGGAAGAATAATTAAAAACTCTCTATTGGTCTGGTCAAATGCAGCGAGTTTGTCATATTCCCATACTTTTAATACACTCGCAAATAAAGTACCCCAAATTGGAATGAGTATCAGAATAGGGAAAGCAATCAGATATAATACCGACAAGCGGTTGTTACGTGCAATTTGGGTGTGAATGCCAATATAATCAGTCATTTATATTAAAGCATTATTAAAAACTAATCTCCGGAGCTTTGTCCATTGCAGCTCTGTTCTCTTCGCCAACCTCAAACATAGGTTGTGAAGTGAACCCAAACATGTTGGCAACTAGATTATTGGGGAATACTTGTATAGCTGTGTTGAGTTCGCGTGTAGCAGAGTTGAAAAATCTTCTCACAGCCGCCAATTTGTTTTCAATGTCTGAAATTTCCATTTGGAGATTCATAAAGTTTTGGTTTGCTTTAAGGTCGGGGTAAGCTTCAACTTGAACACTTAGTCCACTCATGGCTTGAGAGAGTTCGTTTTCTGCAGCGATTTTGTCATTAATACTTCCTGCTTTCATTGCGCGTGAACGTGCTTCAGTAACTTTGGTGAGTACTCCTTCTTCATGTTTCATATATCCCTTTACTGTATTCAGAAGTTGTGGAATTAAATCGTGCCGTTGCTTTAATTGTACATCAATGTCTGCAAATGCATTCTCTCTGCGCAATTTGAGTTTGACTAAACGGTTGTAAATACTGATTAGGAAGACAATCACTAATCCAATAATAATTAAAATGATATACATGATGTGTGTTTGTTTGATTACTGCGAATATATGTTAAAGGATTGAGTTATATCAGTATGAGACAAATAAGAAATATGAAAAACAAAAAAGCCGCTTTTGGCGGCTCCTTTGTTGTGATTTTGCAGATGAAATAAAGTTTAGTGACTCACAACTATCTTTTGGGTTACGGTTGTACCATCAGAATTGATGGTAACAGTATAAACACTATTGGGTAAGTCGCTGGTATTCAGTAAATAGGAGCTGTTTCCGCTATTAAAATTAAACACATCTTGTTTAATCACTTGACCTTGAATATTGCGTATGGAAATTTCTGCATTATCTGCTTTGTTAAACATAATATTTACCATATCGTCAGCTGGGTTAGGGAAGATGCTTAATGCTTGTTGCATCTCAGTTTGATTTGCAGAAGTGCGCATATTTACACGAACAAATTGAGATTGAAGTACTTCTTTTGTTTTGTCATCTTGAAGGAATACAACAATGCCAAGGTTCCAGAAGTTTTCAATAGAATGCTCGTTTGCCCAGTTTATAATATTGTTAGATTGAGCATTAACAGGGAGTCGGTAATTACCATGGAATTGATAATTGCCATGTTCAGAGTGTGTTGTGTTTTTTGAAAGTGCAGGAAGCACTTTTCCTGTTGGACCATAAGCAAATTTCTTCAACACATTATGAAACTCGGTTTCTCCATTGGTCTTAATGTTTTTGTAAGTAATCGTCTCTACTATAGCAACATGTAATTTAATTCCGGCAGGAAGATCTATATATGGAGTAACCTTCACATCAAAGTTGAAATTATCTTTCCATACCATATATGCATTAGCTTCAATGTTCACAAATGCAGGTACGTCCATGTAATTTTGGATCATTGATGGTGTTGATATACCTGGGTTGAACCTAGGGTTGCCATCAATCATTGTAGCAGGAATTGAGTTTACACCACCATAATATCCTCCTCGAGTACCATTTTCTAAAGTATAATATGGATCCCCGGTTGATGGAAAGGAATACTGGTATTTTAAGTAAACATATCTGTCTTCAGGCATTGGGTCTGTGATAGAGAGAATTTTTTTATTGCCCGCATTGCATGGTCCGCAGGTTGAAGATGTAAAACTTTCTATTAGAATTCTGCGATTTATAAACGTGTCTAATACTTGAATTGTTATAGAAGCCATGTCATCATCAGCAATTGGGTCTGTATTGCCATTAGGATTTTTTACTTGAAAATCAATAGTGTATGTGCCGGGAGATGAAGGAGTCCATTTTGTAGGGTGAGATAATTCGTAATATGAGTTGGGAGCAACGTTGGGAACGGTTGCAGTGCTTGTTACCCAACTGCCACCATTAATTCTGTATGATGCTTCTACATTGGTTAATGCAGCAGAACCGTGATTTTGAATTGTAGATTTTATTGTAAAAGGTGCAGAAGAAGACATGTTAAATGGGTTGAAAATTACTTCTTTCACTCTTGTTGAACTTGTTGGTTGAGTTCCCGATGTAAATTTGTAATAGCTGTTATCTTCATCTGTAAAGAGGTTCTGTGTAGTTTGATTGGCTCCTAAATTAGGTGAACCGGCAATTGAATATGCACTTGAACTATTAACTTGAATACCTGCACTCAGTTGTACATTGTTAGAACATAAGGAAGTTCCATTAACACATAGGGTTTTCATATCAACAATGTAAATATTATTTGTTGTTTCTTCCAAAACAACAGCCCAATATGTCCAACCGTTGCTTATATGTGCTTCACCATAAAAGTTAAACCAAATCCAATGTTGTCTGTTTGGGGATGTTCCGTATGTTCTACTCAAAATTGCACTTTTGTATGTAGTTGAGCCACTTGATGAAGACATTGGTTTAATCCCAAGTATGCAAACAGAATTGTCAGCAATGTCAGGACTTGGTAATGTAGCATTGGCAAAGGAGGTAGGTTTAGTAGTTGGCGTACTATCGCTAAATGTTACAGCTCCGAAATTTCCTGCAAAGTATTTGGTTACAGCATTACCATTAAATTCGAAGGCAAATGGAATGGTTTGCGCGCTCGAATAACTAGTAGTTGCGTTTGCATCACCATTCCAAATAGTTGTCCAACCTGAACCATGTGCAGGGAATGGGTTTTCGCCATCTTGGTTGAGACCTTTTGGATTTTGTCCATCCTTATAAAAGGTGTAATAGTATTGAGCATTTGTGAAACCTATACTTAAGAAAAATGCTATACCAAATGATAATAAAAGTTTTTTCATGTTGATTTTGATTTTAGTTGATAATGAGTTTGCTCACAGATACGCTGTGTCCGTCATTGATCTCAATGAAATATATACCTTGAGATAAAGTTTGAGTTTCTATTTCTCTATTTTGTGATGAGATATAGGTATTAAGCAGTGCTTTGCCTTCAATATTTTTAACTGTTATATTTCCTGATTGCTTTCCTTGTACTCTTATTTTTGTGCCGGCAGATACAGGATTTGGGTAAATAATTAAGTCAGTAACTCCCCTAACAGTTGTAATGCTATTATAGGCATCCCATGCTTCTGCATATACCACAATTGTCACTTTTTGATTTCTGTTATTAACATTGAAAATATCGATAATCATTTCTGCAATTCCTATCCCTTTACCAGGGTAAAAGTGTGGATAGAATATACCGCTATCACCTAAGACCATAAGAAAATCTGCACTGTCAACATCTGAGGGGTAGCATAAGTTAATATCGCAAACGGCACTTTCCCATTCGTTAGAAGGTAAATTGTTGATTGTTCTTACCCATCTAAAAGAATCAGACAAGGCACTCACATTTTTGAAAACAAAACCATGTTCTAAGTCTGAGAAGTCATTGTCGTTTGCTTTGTTCGGACCTGATATCCAAACAGTATCCGCAGAGCTATAAACTGCTTGTGCGTTGATTGATAATGCAGCGCAAGTGAATATTATAATGCTTAAAAGAAGTTTTTTCATGTTGTTTATTTAAACTTAAAAGCCACTGTTGAAGTGGCTTTTAAAGTGTGTAAAAGATAAAATTATTTTATTTTTGTGTATTCGCCATTTACAAAGGTTACTTGATTGTCTCCTGTTTTGCGCCAAAAAACAACCACCGCTTTTAGATTTTCTTTTTTCCAGTTTGCATCTAAAGTGCCTGTATATGTTTTTGAAATTTTAGTTCCTTTGGTGACAGAAGAGGCAACTACGTCTCCTACTACTTCCGTAGTCAGGCTAAGTCTAAGAACATCATCATGCATGTTTTTGTCTTCGGTTCTACCGTCTTGATATTGATTTGCTTGAAGTCTGCTCTCTGTGATATAAACAGCAAAGCGGTATTCATCTGAAAAATCTTTATAAAATTGAGCATTAATCGTTACAGTGATATTGTCTCCATCTAATTTTACAACAGGTTTTGCATATACATCGGGATCGGTTTTAGATAATATTTCATTGACTTTGGTAGTAGTAGAAGATTGCATACTTGCACCACCGGAAAATGAAGCAATTTGTCCGTTTCCGTCAGCGATAAATAATGTAGGTACTCCTTTTACGCTAAATACGCCAGCAAGTTGGGTTGAATGTGCGTTGTTGAATGGATCAGTAGCACCACCAGCGCCATTTACTTGACATGAAACAACATGTACTCTTTCATTTATTTTTTTAGCAGCTTGAATAGTTGGTTTGCCATAAGCACCGCATGGTCCACACCATGTTCCGCCAAAATAGAACATCATAACATTTTGGACAGGTTTGGTGGTTGTTGTTTTGCCACTGTTATCTCCACCGTCATCTTTTTTGTCTTTTTTACATCCGGCAAACCCGATTAAGAGCGCAGGAATCATAAGTAATAGTACCTTTTTCATAATGTGAATTTATATTTAATCCGCACAAATATATAATGAAATTTGAAACCTCAAGCGTTTTTTTGAATAATTGTTTTTAGGCTGATATCCATGCTTTTAACTGAATGGGTGAGCGCACCTATCGAAATAAAGTCTATGCCTGTACCCAGATATTCAGTAATGTTTTGCTCGTTGATTCCACCGGATGCTTCAGTTTCAAATCGGTTGTTTATAATCAAAACTGCTTCTTGAATTTCTTTTGGTGTGAAGTTGTCAAGCATTATGCGGTTTACATTGCCTATAGCGCAAACTTCCTTGACTTCTTCTATGTTTCGGGTTTCTATTTCTATTTTCAGGTTCAGGTTGTGCTCTTGCAAATATTCTAAGGTTTTTGTAATTGCAGGGGTAATTCCACCGCAAAAGTCAATATGGTTGTCTTTGAGCATAATCATGTCAAATAAACCCATTCTGTGATTATCTGCACCGCCAATTTTGACTGCATACTTCTCAAGCAATCGCATGCCAGGAGTGGTTTTGCGAGTGTCTAATATACGAACATTGTATGGTGCTGCTAATGAAGCATATTTATGTGCTGTTGTTGCAATGCCACTCAGTCTTTGAATAAAGTTGAGTACTAATCTTTCTCCGGAAAGTATGTCTGTAGCAGAGCCTTGAATATGCAATAATTGGGTTCCGTATTCTACTGGTGAGCCTTCCGGGACGAGTAATTCTACATTAATTTGAGGGTTTATCTTATTGAAAATTTCAATTGCTATAGGGAGTCCGGCAATGATACCCGGTTCTTTTGCAATCATTTGTGCACTGCCGGTTGTGTGGGGAGGAATTGCAGCTAATGATGAATGAGCAGCCTTCCCTATATCTTCATTTAAACCAAGTTCAATGAGTTGCTGTACTTGGTCTTGTTTCCAAAAATTATCAAGGGTCATAATTGCTTTACTATCTCTATTTCTTGAATCTGAAAATCAGAACCTATTTGTTTAAGAAAGATAGTAATTCGAAACTCTTCTTTTTCTGTTTTGTATGAAAAGACAATAAATTTTGAACCGGTATTGGAAGTGCCGTTATGAATAATTTGATTGCTCTGCGCTTTGTATTGGCTAAAAAATTTCTGCATTACTTGTTTTGCTTGGGCTTTGCTATAAACGCCATCTCCGGTAGGTGTTGTAATTTCAATGCTTGAACCGAAACTTTCACTCAATTTTTGTGCATCACCGGTATTAAAGGCTTCTGTAATATTTTCAATAGCTCCATTCATTTCCATTGGAAGTGGTTCGTCAGGAGTGTACAGAGCAAATAAACTCAATAGGAAGGTAATAAACATTGTCATTGTAAATTATTGTTTATGCAAAGTAAAATCAAAAACTTTGCCATATCAATACATTCTCAAAAATAAAATAAACTTTAAGGATAACTAACTTGTATATCAAGCCCTTTCAAGTATTTTTGCCTATTCATATTCAATGCGTACAACAAAGGTTAAGGTAGTTTTTTTTGATTTAGATAGGACATTGTGGGATTTTGAAAAGAATGCTAATGAGACTTTAGTGGAATTATTTGATGAGTTTAATTTTAGTAATTACACTAACCACACTTCACAAGATTTCGTTGATTCTTTTCGCAAACATACACACAGTCTTTGGCAAGAATATGAACAAGGAATCATTGATAAACAGACACTGCGTGAAAGGCGTTTCCAATTAGCAATGGAAGATATCGCTGTTCCTTTACATAACCGCCCTGTTCTGATGTGGAATCATTTTCTTGAAAGATGTCCCTACAGAACAAACTTGTTGCCTGGTACTCATGAAGTACTGAACTCGTTGTCTCAACACTATCCATTGTATATAATTACAAATGGATTTACAGAGATTCAGCGAACTAAATTAGAGAATACAGGCTTGTTAGGATTCTTTAATGATGTAATTATTTCAGAAGAAGTCGGGTGCAAAAAACCCGAAAAAGCAATTTTTGAGTTGGCTCTGAAACGAGCAGGGATTGTGAATTCCCAAGACGCATTAATGATTGGCGATAGTCTTGAACATGATGTGTTAGGGGCTATGAATGCCGGCTTGCAAGCTGTTTGGATGAATAGCCAATTATTGAATAAGCATCCGGATTTTGCAGAAATTAAAACAATTTCGTCATTACATGAGTTGAAGCATATTTTGCTTTAATTAGCTATTTTTTGCAATATCTCTGATGGGATAATATCTGAATGGGAAGCATTGAATGTACATTGACCATTCTTGATTATCAAAATTTGAGGTGATTGATGCTGCACCGCAAAGACAGTTGCAATGTTGTTTGAAATATCCCTAAACTTTAGCAAGTCCAGATAATAGAAATCTATTTTTGAATTTGCAAATTCAGTATCTGATTCCACTTTTTTAAGAGCAGTACGACTGACCGGACAGCGAGTGCTGTGTTTGAATATCAGAGAGAATCCTAGTTTTGTTTGTATCGCTTCGACTTGTTCGAGTGTTTCGAGTACAATCTTATTCATGAGTAGCGTTTGGGTGTTGCAAACTTGTTTCATTTACTTTGGGACAATGATCTTTTCTTGAGGCACATGAAGAAAGTATTAATATTGCAATTGCTACAGATAATGAAAGGGAGAAAAAGTTTTTCATTTGTTCAAATTTTACGCCTGCAAAGTAAATGTATTTTTCAATAGCATTAACAAAAGAAACGTTAGAGGAGTATAGGGCATTGCTTTCTAATAACAAACTCAGTGAGTTAGATTTTGTTTTTAGACACAAAAATATGCCTGTCGAAGTCCGTTCATTTCTTGCTGCACAGATTAAATTGAGAAAAAAGGCTGAAAAGAAACATCCCAATTTCTTTAAGAGTTGTTGTTTTTATCTTGAACAAGCCCTCGAACAAAGTACAGCTTATTGGGTTGCTAGGCATAAAGCTGCTTTGTTTCAACAAAATAGTACTTTGTTGGTTTGTGATTTAACCGGTGGTATGGGGGCAGAGTCTGTTGCTTTTGCAGATAATGGAAACCAAGTAGTTTATATTGAACCTCACAAGGAATTATTTGATATTTCTAACTATAACTTTGAGCGACTCGGATTATCTGCTCAGATAGAGTTAATGAATACAAATGCCGAAGATTTTTTATTGCAAAATGTCTCAGCCTTTGATTTAACTCTGTTAGACCCGGACAGGAGGGCACAAGGTGTACGAGATTTTACACTTGAAAACTCTTCTCCTAATCCTTTGTTGTTAGAAGAAGAAATTTTGAAAAAATCAAGAAAATTGTTAGTTAAACATTCACCTTTAATTGATATTCAGTATTTGCGAGAACAATTCAACTTTTTACAAACAGTGTTTGTTTTTTCATTTCGAAATGAAGTAAAAGAAGTAACAACTTTGCATACACGTGGAGATGTCAATGATACAAAAGTTGTATGTATTTGTATTAATAGTAAAGGTGTAAAGTCAGTTGTAGCATTTAATGAGAATGCAGATAAGCATATAACTCATGTGAACTCTGGCTGTAAGGAGTATTTTTTTGAACCGGATAAAGCAATTATTAAATCAGGGTATGCATCTTTATATGCATCAAGACTTGGTTTGGAATCGATTTCACCGGGGATTCCATATTTCACTTCAGAAAATGTACCGCATAATTTTATAGGGAGAATATTTGAAGTGAAAGAGGTTGTTAAATATAACAATCAGTCAATCAAAGAGATTTTAAATAAATACAAAATTGTTAAAGCTTCAATTGGAGCACGCGGTTTTTCACTCAAAGCCGATGAGATAGAGAAAAAATTTCAATTAAAACCGGATGATACCCATCACTTGTTTTTCTATATAAACAAAGATGGCGAGAAGGAAGTGGTTTTGTGTGAAACTTATTTGCCGAAAGCTTCGATATAATTTTCAATAGCCTTTACAATGCTCGGAGCTTCAGGAGTAGGAGCCGGTATTTGACAATTTAGACCTGCTTCTTCAATGGCTTGCAATGTAGTTTGCCCAAAAGCAGCAAGCCTTGTGTTATTTTGTTTGAACTGAGGGAAATTATCATAAAGGGATTTGATATCTGCCGGGCTAAAGAACACTATAATGTCATAAAAAACATTTTCCAAATCGGATAAGTCAGCTGAAACTGTATAATACATTATTGCTTCTGTAAACTGTAACCCTTGTTTAGTCAGAAAGTCCGGAATCATTGGTTTTCTGATATCAGAACAAGCAAATAAAAAATTCTCTTTCTTATGTGTGTTTAAGAGTTTAAGAAAAAAGTTATCTCCCTTCTTTTTTGGGAAAAACACTTTCCTTTTTCTCATTAATATATAGTGCTGAATATAATTAGCAATTGCTTCGTTTGTACAGAAATATTTGAATTCAATTGGTAGTGTAACGCGCATTTCATCGCATATTCTAAAGAAGTGGTCAACGCCATTTTTGGAAGTAAGAATGACAGCGGTATGATCTAAAATCGAAATGCTCCTTTTTCTTAATTCTCTGGCTGGTACCGGGTCAATTTGAATAAACGGACGAAAGTCAACCTTGAGTTTGTATTTTGCAATTAAATCATCGTAGATAGTTTTTGAGCCTTCAGGCTTAGGTTGTGAAACAAGGATTGTCTTAACTTTTAAAGGGTTCTCATTCATATTTCTATATAGCCACTAATCCATTTAATACCTATTAATAATAGGGGAATTTCCAGGGTGCAAAGATAAATAATTAAATAGATTAATTGTCTTTGTTCAAAACGTAGGCATAAAAATACTCCTCTAAGTGTTCTTGTTGAATATAATGTAATGATAATCAATATGGTAGTTGCGAAGTGTTCGTAAAGATTTACTTTTAGAAAAGAGAGTGAAAAAATAATAATAGGAAATCCGATGAGTGATAGGTTATATAAAGTGTTAAGAGATATAATATTAAATGCACCCATGATATCAGCAAAATCCAATGAATGTGCTATTACGGTTTGAATAAATCTTAATCCAAAAAATACGCATACAAACAATAGGAAGCCTATAAATGCTATGAAATAATTGTATGCAATATAAGGGGAAATGAGTGTGATGAGAGGGGTAGCAATAAGACTGGATATAAAAACTGAGCTAATCAAAAATGGTAGAGTTTTGTTTGTGTCAAACCATGACGTGTCATTTGAGAGTAATTCAGATAGCCCTGAAACTCCATAAAAAGCCCTGAGCTGGAGTTTGAATTTGAATGGAATGAACCTTGAATAAAAAATAAGTAGGACAACGAAGATAAAAAACAGAAGATAGTAGTAGTTGAAATTTGTTACCTGAGTGCGGAGATGCTGATCGTTTGTTATGCTTGCTTCTTGCTGTCTGCTGTTATGAAAATAATAGGGATTGATGATACGTGCAGAGTCAACCGTGTTCCAATTTCTAATGGAATCTTTATTTAATTTTTCTTGTTTCTTATACTCTACACGTGGAGTTGCATTCTGACTTGAGTCTTTTTGCGTGCTGTCAGCCATGTTACTGTTTATGTGTGCTAATGAGTCTGATTGAGCAATTGAGAGCAAGTTGTTGATTATGAATAATATTACAAAAGCTAAAAATCTCATTACTGTGTATTAGAAAAGTCCGATTAAACCAAAGTGAAATTTACCTGATTGAAATTTAATTGGATTCTGATTCTCTCGACCCAACGCATAGGCAAGTGTAAGAACCCCAACACCTGTTTCTAAATTTGCTCCAAATCCGAACCCAAATGGGAAGTCATGTTTAGTGTTCGTTCTTGTCATACTCTTGTCTTCATAATATGCTCCATTCCAAAATGCAAAGATGTTGGCATTTTGGCTCAACAAATATCGATATTCTAATGTAACCATAGTGTAATTGGACGCAAATAGAGATTGTTCATTAAAACCGCGCAAAGAATAAACTCCACCAAAACGAATAAGTTCGTTGAAAAAGATTGTCGGTGAATATATTCCTTCGCTTTGTGCAGATGTTTTGATAGTGCTTGTTTTGCCAATTTGTGTGTACTTTTCAATCAATAGGCGATATCTGTATTGTAACATATTCATACGTATTGAGTCATATATATTAAAGAACTCGCCTCCCGAGTTTTTGAGTGCTAATGCGTTAATTCTGGAATCTTTGCGTATTGATTTTGTTCCAATTAATGCACTGCTTTCAATTCTGTAACCTTTACGTGGATTAAAGATATAATCAAGTCGGTTGAAAATTACTTCAACTCCATAGTTTCTTACTGTAATGGGCTGAATATCGGGAATCTTTTTTGTGGCTTTTATTTGATTGGTGTCAACGGAAATCAGAGAGGTTCCTTGGTTTTCAAAGAAAAATTTCAATTTGTCTTTGCCATTCATCGCATAACTAATTCCCAATCTTCCTTGCATCTGTGAAAATAAGGTGTCATATTTTAATCCGCTTCCCCCAATTTCTAACCCTATGTTACTGCCAAATATATAAGGTATTTCTGTTATGAGTTTGAATTCCTGAGAGCGTTCATTAAAGAATCTAATGTTCGCATCCAATGATTGCCCACCTTTGAACATATTACCCAATTTAATGCGAAGTTCACCTGTAATAAGCAATTTATTAGTCGAACTACTGCCTGTGGATGGAGGGGCGAAACCTATAATACCATCTACAAAATCATTGTTTTTATGCTCGAGATATAACATTGGTTTTGCTCTGTTTCCAATAAAAACAATGGTGCTGGGTTGTGTCAGTTTTATAAAGGGCAGCGTACGCAATAGTTTGTCAATTTCCTTCACTAAACTTTCATTATAGGGGTTGTTCGGCTTTATTTGAGTTAATGCTGCAAGGTATCTTGGGCTGACTTTAGCATTGCCTTGTACTTCTATGGAGTCAAAGAGTATTTGTTGCCCTTTGTTAACTAATACTCTTGCGAAAATATCTTGTTCTACAATGTCAATTATTTGCAGTCTGGTGGACACAAAAGGATGTCCGCGGTTTTCCCAGTAGCGTGTTATTTGAGAGAAAATTGACTGAATGTCAGATGACGAAAAAGGAATATTTTGAATTGAATCGGATAGGTTTAACAGGCGTAGTGTTTCCTTATCAAAACTTAATGTAGCATTACTGATTTTATTGCCAATATGAAAGAAAATAATCCATTTGGGAATTTGTTTACTAATTCTGTCCACACCTGCTTCCAGAAATCCCTGCATGTTTAGGCTGTCTTTTATCCTTGAGATAATAAAGGGGGCTTCAGTTTCAGTTGTACTGATGTCTTGGAGAAAGTTGCTTGGATTATCAGTTTGAAATGAGAGGGTGATTGAGTTCGTGTCTTGTGAAAATAGCTTGCTATCACCACAGAGATGTAAAATTAAAATCGAATATAAAACAACATATCGTAGCAATTTGCGAGTATTTCTTTCTTTGCCTTAAACAAAGTTAAAAGTGATTTTCTGTTCAATTTCGGGTGATAGACTTAGCGCAACAGGGCAAGTCTTGGCACTTCGCATTAATGCTTCTTTACTGTTTGCATTGCCATTGCGTAAAAGGATGTCGAATTCAATTTCTATACCTACAACCCTGCGTGGAGGCTCAGTTGACATTTTCTTTAAAACCCGAGCTTTGCTTCCATCAATGAATATACCGCTTGTTTTTGCATAGATTCCCATGATTGTAAACATGCAAGCAGCCAATGAAGTTGCAAGTAAATCAGTGGGTGAAAATGCTTCACCTTTTCCTTGGTTATCAGTTGGGGCATCTGTGATGAAGGTTTGAGAGGATTTTACATGTGTAAGTTCACATCTTAACTCCCCATTATATGTTACGATTGATGTACTCATTATTAATATTGTTTACCTTTGCTGTTGGAAACTTCAAAATTACAGATAAACAATCAACCAGCCCTTGAGCCTAAAAAAAATCTTTGGTTTTATAGTGTTTAGTTTGTTGACCTATAATGTCAGCTTGGGACAAGAGTACATTATTACTTCAAGTCTCCATTTGAATAATAGAGGCAGTGGTTTGGGTTTTGGTGTAAGAGAGAAGAACAAGAAAAAAGTCAATTCGGTTTATGAGTTTCACGTCATGAATTTGAAATCGTTTAAAGAACTTACCATTTCAAATGTCGGAATGGCAAATTCAAGCCAAGAACCGGGAACTTTTAAATATGGTAAGATTAATCAAGTACTTCAGTTTAGATTCGGATATGGCAAAGAAGTCTCTTTAGCTAAAAGACCTGATAAAAATGCAATTGGTATCATTTGGAACTCAACAGCCGGATTGAATTTGGCTTTTCAGATTCCTGTATTTATTGATTATAATACACCGGGTCAAAATGAAAATGGTTTTATAACAGTTCGATATGACCCTGAAGTGCACGAACGGCCTAATATTATTCAATCACATTCTTATTACAACGGATTATCAGGCTCTAAGTTTATTCCATCTTTGTTTTTGAAACAAGGACTCATTATGGAATTTGGTAACTACGCAAATTCTCCAAGTAGATTGGAATCAGGATTAATTTTGGATGCTTTCCCGATTCAGCCTCAGATAATGTATAACCAAAAACTGCCTCACTTTTTTCTTTCTTTTTATGTTAGCTTTGCACTCCTAAATTTTGAGATATGAACGAATTGGTAGAGGAAAAGAAACAGGACAGAATAATCAAGCCTGATTGGCTTAAAATCAAAATACCATCCGGAGAAAACTATTCAAAAATAAAGGCAATTACTCGAGATAATAACCTGCATACAATTTGTGAATCAGGTAAATGCCCAAATATTGCAGAGTGTTGGGGACGCGGTACGGCTACTTTTATGATTCTCGGAAATGTTTGCACTCGCTCTTGTTCATTTTGTGCTGTGCAAACAGGTCGCCCGACTCACTATGATATGGACGAGCCATTCAGGGTGGCTGATGCAATCCACAAAATGGGAGTCAAGCATGCTGTAATAACGTCTGTGAATCGCGATGAACTCAAAGATAAAGGTGCAACCGTTTGGGCTGACACTATTCGTGAAGTAAAAAAACTTAATCCTAATACCACTATTGAAACACTCATACCCGATTTCAAAGCTCTGTGGGATTTGCTGTATATGGTAATTGACGAAAAGCCGCATGTTGTTTCACATAATATGGAAACCGTAAAAAGACTTTATAGAATTGTTCGCCCTCAAGCCAAGTATGAAAGAAGTTTGGAACAAATTCAAAGAACAAAAGAAAGAGGAGCCAGAACTAAATCAGGAATTATGCTCGGATTAGGCGAAACACCTGATGAAGTATATGAAGCAATGGACGATTTGGTTGCACACGGATGCGAAGTCCTTACCTTAGGCCAATATTTACAACCTACAAAGATGCATTTGGAAGTGAAAGAATATGTAACCCCTGACAAATTCGCACATTATAAAGAAGAAGGACTTAGAAGAGGGTTTGAAATTGTTGAGAGTGGTGCACGAGTGAGGTCTTCATATCATGCAGAAAAACATATATGAGTTCCTCTATTAAGGAATCTTCTCATTTAAACTCTTTTTTATTATAGACCGTGTTCTTTTAGCAGGCATTACAATGATGTGCTGATATTTGTTGTAGTGCGTTTGTAATTGATAGTGTAGTGAAGAGGGTAGAGCTTCCTAATATTTCGTTTAAGAAAACCATATACAGTCTTATTCGTAAATTTAAACATTGGATTATTCAGTTTATATTCAGGCTTAGTCCTATATAATTCTAAAAATTTGTTTTATCGATTAAATGTTATCAAACATATACAATCTGTTATATTAGTCTATTCGATTAATGCAGTAGTATATTGACAAAGTATATTTCTTAAAGGGGTTAAGTAATTGTTCTACATTTGGCTTTTAAAAAATTAAATAATTATATCATAGTCATGGCAAAACATTACATCATTAACAAGTTACATTCGATTTTTATTGAGGGTCTCTCAGTAATTCTCTTATTTGTAACAGGCGACATAGTAGCGCAAAACAATGCGGCTACTATTCCAACAAAAAATTATGTTCAGGAGGAGATAGCAGGGTATTCCGTAAAAATGACATCCCCATTACAACATGATGAAAAGGAACTCATTTCTGAACGAACCCAAACTACAAAAGCTATTTCTACCGGCAATGGAAGTGTGAAACTCTTGTCCTATGCAGGTCCAATTCACTATCAAAAGGGCAGCAAATGGGAGGAAATTGATTTAACAATTCTGCCCAATCGCTCAGGAGATTATCTTGATTATCCGTATGCAAATTTTGGAAATAGCTTCCATTCATTTTATTCAAGCAACCCAACTCGCCAGCCTGTCATTACTAAGTTGGAAGATGGACAAATAATATCTGAAACAGTTTCGAGTTTGTATTCATTTAATGCTGAGGGAAATCAAGGAAAAAGTACACTCAAAATATCAGATAAAACACCTGATATACATATACAAGGAGATAAAATTATCTACTCAGAGGTTTTTCCTCTTATAGATTTAGTCTATTCTCAAAGAAATGTTGGACGAAATTTTGAGGTTATTATTAAAGACAAACAGTTTTTAGACCAATTCCCATTATCTGACAATCGAATAGTAATTGAGGAAGCGGTACAAATACCTGAAAATTGGGTCGTAAAAAAAGAGCAGAATGAAATAAATTTCTACTCTAATAATGTGTTGATTGCGACTATCCCTCAACCTGTAATGCGTCAAGAACTTTTAGGAAAAGTTGAATACAAATCTGAAGCGGAGTTTATGTTGGTGGGTGATATTTCATTTACTAAGAAGGGTACTCAAGTAATCATTACTACGACCTTTTCTTTAGAATGGCTTAGAGACGAAGCAAGAATATACCCAATAGCTTTAGACCCTATGTGGAAGATTGCAACTACAAATGCAACCTATTGGACAGGATATCAAACTAGTTCTTCTGCCAAAACAAATGGTATGCTCTATATGAACAATGCGTCATATTCAAGTTGGGCTAAATTTTCTATTCCCTCATTGTCTGTTGGAAGTAATGTTGTAATGGTGAAGTACTATGGTGCTGCTTACGGAGGAACTCAAACAAGCGATAAGTTTGTATCTATTCGCTCAATGGACGCAATTGACCCTGTAGCCGCTTCAGCCGTAGATATTTGGAAAGCCATTTCAATAGGTACATCCTTTACAACAACTTATCGTTGGAATAACCCTGTTTCAAATGCAGCCAGCGTAAGTATTGATTGTTACACAGGGTCTGGAGCGCTTGGAACTGATGCCAATACATATATCCAGAGCAGAGCCGGAAGCTATGCTTCTTTTGGCTTTTGGGAAATTTCGGGTAATACATCTTATCAGTATCAAGGAGCAAATAATAGTGTTGCACCTCCATATATTGAAGTTACATATTGTTCGGGTGGGGATTGTTCCGGTACACCTAATGTCGGTACCCTTGTAGCACCTGACTTTGCTTGCAGTGGACAGAATTTTAATCTTACACTTACCGGTGCGTCAAAGAATTGTGGTATAGATATGCAGTGGCAGAGAGCTACTAGTGCATCCGGACCTTGGAGCACAATTGATTATGAATTTAAAGATGTATTGACTTTGACACAAACCCAAAAAACATGGTATCGTGTTGTAATGAGGTGTAGTTTTTCAGGCTTGCAAAACACTTCTAATGTTGTAGAGGTTGCAACTGAGAAAAGAGCGTTTGGTGCAGATAGTTATACAATTAATCAAGGTGCTGCACCAACAAGGAAAAATTTCCAAAGTTTCACTTCGATGGCTGATTCTCTTCAATGCCACGGTATCACATCAGCCATTACCGTCAATGTTGTTTCAGGTTCCGGTCCATATAATGAACAATTAATATTAAAACCTATTACTGGATCTAGTTCCTCAAAACGATTGACTGTAAATGGCAATAATGAAGTATTGCAATTTGCTTCAAGTAATAGTAGTAATAACTATGTGTTTGAGTTTGATCAAGATGCCAGTTTTTATTCGTTTAAGAATTTAACCTTACGAAATAACGGAACATCATTTGCCCGTATTATTAACTTTCCAAAGAATAATGAAAGCGTTACATTTACAAATGTAACTTTCCAAGGCTATGCAAGCGCAACAACCTCTGCAAATCATTATTTAGTACAATTACAAACAAATGTGATTAGTAACTATTTGACTTTTGACAGCTGTACCTTCTTATATGGGTCTGCAGGTATGTATATGTATTCTAGTAGCTCAAATGGAGTGGGAATGTCTGCGCAAAATTTAAGGGTAACAGATTGTAGGTTTATTGATCAATATTATTATGGGATATTTGTTCAATATTATGCAGGGCTTCAATTGTTTAGAAACATCATTACTTCAACAAAGACATATTCCGGCTATATGGGCATGCGCTTATATTGGATAATGTGCCCACAGCTTGATAATAGGACTTATATTGATGGTAATAAGATATATTATAATCAAGGGGGCTATGGAATGTATCTTCAATATTTGGGTGTGAATACTTCATATCCAACTGATGATTATTTCTTTAGAATATCAAATAATGTCATAAACATAGGTCCCGGTCCGAGTTCTTCAATTCTAACTAGAGGTATATATATTGCGAATCAATCAAATTCTGAGTTTTGGCATAATACAGTTCACGTGTCATCAGCCGATCAAACAAACTCTGCTGCCTTTTGGTTCCAAAGTGCTTATACCACATCTGTAACACAAGGTAAAGTTGATGTAGCTAATAATCTATTTACCAGTGAAGGAAATGCTCCGGCATTTTATCTGTCTAACTCAAATATTACACCAACTAATGTTACAATAGATAAGAATAATTTGTATTCTAAGGGTGTAAACTTGGGCAATTATCTTGGTTCTTTTTCTTCAAATATTGTAAATTGGAGAAGCGCAACCGGTTATGATGTTAATTCTGAAAATTTAGACCCAATGTACCAAGACGAAGCGCGTCCGAATTCTAATATGCACATTACAAATAGTACTTTACACAACAAAGCAGGTTATATGTTCAAGATTCCTAATGATGCAGAAGGAAGAGTTAGAAATGCGACAGGGACAGACCATGGAGGATTAATGTCGATAGCTGATGTATCCATATCAACCGCTTCAAGTGTGTTTTCATTACCCTCATGTGGCAGGGATTATCCTATTGATCTGACCGTGTTGAATTCGGGTAATTTTGCTTTTTCCGGAAAACTCTATTTTAAGATTGAAATTAACGGTGGAGCTAGGGTATATTTGGATTCAATCCCCTTTAATTTGAGTCCTGGTGAATCTAAGTCAGTTCTTATGAACAACGCTGTTAATTTAGCAGGAGGTAGAGTTAATACAATAAAGATAAGTATATTAAATACAGATGAAAACATGGCTAATAATGTCTTTGCATTTTCGTCTCCCTATTTAGAGAAGAGTCCAAGTGGTAGTGCTATAACCGCTGTTTCAATTGGTTCAGCAAAAGGACCAGCTCCTTCTGACCCATTTTGGAAATCAATCGCAAACGAAACATTGAAGTTTTCAGTTACACCCCCAGCAGGATTTACAAATTCAGACTATTCTACAGGCTATATGGTCAATACAAATGCGTATGAAAAAGTTGGAGGAGTGCCTCTCCCTGCTTCGGCAACAACATATTCTCATAATCCAACATCTGGAGGTGAGTGGACACTAAATGTACCTGATAAAACATTCGATGGAAAAGCACTTATTTATGAATTGCAATTTGTTAATGTTATTTCAGGGTGTGATTCGACAATTACGATTGAAATACTCGTTGTTGATGATGGTATGCCTGATTTTACCACTATATCAATTACCTGCGAAAAACTAAATACAGAATTTAAAAATCTATCCACGGTTTCATCAGGTTATCTGTCATACAAATGGGATTTTGGAGATGGCAGTGTAAGTGCAAAGCCCAATCCTGAACACGTATATACAAATGCAGGAGCATACACCGTTACGCTTACTACAAGAACAGTACCCTATGGTTTTGAAAATTCAATTACAAAGATCATATTAATTCACGAAACTCCCGATGTAAACTTCAGTCATATTGATAAATGCTATGGACAAACGATTTCTTTAACGAATACCTCAACAAATATTATCGGTCTTCCAACTTATGAATGGGATTTGGGTGATGGCAATTCAAGTATTTCTAAAGATGTTTTAGTTGCATACAATCAACCCGGTGAATATACAGTCTCACTTACTGTAACTACAGATAATGGATGTTATGGACATGTTGCAAAGTCCGTTACTTCTTATGCGAATCCTGTTCCTAATTTTGAATTCCCTGCATTAAAGTGTATGGGTAATATTGTTCCCTTTAAGAACACTACAACTATAGCATTCTCAAATTGGACAAGTAAGTGGCAGTTCGGTGTTGGCGAAGGTGCTTCTAATGACATGCATCCATTGTATGAATTTACCAAAATTGGAATTGCAAAAGTGAAATTGGTAACAACTTCTGAATTTGGTTGTTCGGATTCAATTATTAAGAATGTACAAATTGAGCATACGCCAATAATTAATATTACGAATAATGATGCTTGTGTAGGGTATCCTACTATCTTCAACAGTAATGTAGATGTGCCCTCAAATTTGACTGCTACATATAAATGGAATATTGACTTAGTTAATTATTTGGATGAAACACCGGCTGTGATATTTAAGTATGCTGATTATGAGGTTGTAAAAGTTGATGTAGCTTTCTCAAATGGATGTCAAGCTTCTGCTACAAAGCGTGTACAATCAGCGCATCGACCCAAAGCCGATTTTAATGTTAATAGTGCCGTTTGTTCAGGTCAAATGATTGATTTGTATAACACTACATTAGTTAAGTTTGGGGCACCTAAATATACATGGAATTTAGGAGACGGTTCAGTGTTTGTTGATGAACATGCGCCAAAGTATATATATAGTAATAATCAATCCAAAGACTATACAATTACACTGATTGCTACCTCTCCGCTAGGCACATGTCCTGATACGTTCTCTAAGACGGTCTCTGTTGGCGTTACACCTGTATGCGACTTTACTGTGTCAGATATTTATATGCCCGGGCATAGAGGGTATGAATTCAAGTCTGTCTCTCAATCAGGTGTGCAATACGATTGGGATTTTGGAGATGGCATGAAGTCTAATGCCCCAAATAGTAACCACCAATTCTCTCGTGATGGAGTTTATAGTGTCAAACTTAAAATATCAACTCCCGAAGGTTGTAGTTGTGAAAAAATAATTTCACATCATGTTGTTAATCTTGGGTTGTCGGATGTATTTGCAAAGTCAGGACTGGTTATATTTCCTATTCCATCAACCGGTGTTATAAATTTGGTAAATAAAGGAAATGTCAATATTGAATCAATTAAGGTGGTCAATACAATTGGTTCTGTGGTGTATTTTAGTAGTGTAAATATAGCAGACAATAGTTTCTCTATTGATTTAACAAAAAATGCTGCGGGAGTTTATTTAGTTCAGGTTAAAACTATAGAGGGTGTGATACTCACTCAGAAGATTGTGATAGAGAAATAAATATTTCTAATTTTCAAGTCTAGCAGCCGTTATACAACAGTGTAACGGCTGTTTTTTTATAGACCCCAAAATGAAAGTCATCAGTTTGAGAGACTAAATAGCTGTCTTCAACATTGAAAAAGTGATTTAACAAGTTAAAGTTCTCCTCACTTTCTTCAATAAAATGTTGACTGATTCCTTTTAAGAGTGGAACTAAGATATTGCCTCCGTATCCGTTCAACTCAAGCATTTGAAAGTGTGCGTTCAGTAGGGGTAATATTTTTGAAGATTCAACAGCTTCAGATGGATCAGCAATCAACATCCGTAGCAATCCAGGTGCTGTTTGTCTTTTTTTGATTTTCCCGCTTAAATAAGTACGTTTGTTTTGAGGAATTGTGTTGAGTATGGAGTTCACAACATCAAGTTGTTTGTGATTCCATTGAATCCTGTCCGGACCGGTGTATTCATGAATGATGATGATCCCTTTATTGCTTAACATGGTTTTAATTTTCGCAATCACTTGTTCTAAGTTCTTTAAGTGATGTAAAGAGGAATGAAACAAAATAATATCAAATGTTTGCTGCGACTCAAACTGCTCAAAACTGCTATGGATAAACTGTATGCGTTCATCATTGGTTCGTGATTGAGCATATTGAATATTTTGAAAAGCAAGGTCGATTGCTGTTATTGACGTAAAAACGTTGCTTTTGAGGAAGTCAAGTTCTTGACTTCCAGTGCCACAACCTATTGAAAGCATGTTGAGATTTGTGCAGTTATGTAAATACTTTTCTATTACATAATTTATGTATGATTGATTATCGTTACCTGTTATCATCTTGTTCCATCTTTTGCGAACTAATGGGATATTCCACCAATTTGTTGGAGGTAGTGCCCCTGCGTTCCAATGGGATTGCACTCTTTTAAATGCTCGCAATGAGAATTTGCCTAAAAAGAAGGAAAGCTTTGAGGAATGAATTTTCTCTCTTAACTCAATAAAGTCGGAATAAGATATAATGCTCAAGACCTCACAAAAATAAAAAAGGCTGTTGGATACTACCAACAGCCTTTCCCATATTTATTTTAATTAGATTATTTTTTTGCGTAACGCTTGTTGAATTTATCAACTCTACCTGCAGTGTCAATAAATGTATGTTTTCCGGTAAAGAATGGGTGAGATTTATCTGAAATCTCAATCTTAAACAATGGGTATTCATTTCCATCTTTCCATTTGATGGTTTCTTTTGTGTTTACACAAGATTTAGTAAGAAACTCATAGTCTGAGGACATGTCCTTAAATACCACATGTCTATAATTGCTTGGGTGAATATCTTTTTTCATTTTCGTTCGCTGAAAAGGGAGTGCAAAAATAACAGTATTTTCTAAATATGCAAAGTCAATTTGAAAAATTAAACTGTAGATTGATTATGTTTGCACCTAAGCTTTGAGTATGGAAAAGAGAGATTACATTTTAAATGATGCACAAATCAGACAAAGGGTTAAAAGAATTGCTTATGAAATTCTTGAAAACAATCTGAATGAAAAGGTCGTATTGATTGGAGGTGTAGGTCAAAGAGGAGGGTTGTTGGCAGAACTGATTGCCAAGGAAGTTGATAGTTTAAAAGAGATTAAAACCAAACTTTTTTCTATTGTTACACTCATTGGGAAGGTAAAATTAAGTGTTGATACCAAGGAGCTAAAGGACCAAACAATCATCATTGTCGATGATGTATTAAATACCGGTAAGACCTTGATGGATATATTAGTGGTTGTTGCATCCAATGAACCAAAGCGTGTTGAAACTTGTTTCTTGGCTCAACGCAGCCATAGAAAATTTCCTGTTAAGGGTGATTATGTAGGAATTTCAATGGCCACTACTTTTCAGGAGCATATTTATTTTGACGCAAGCAATCCTAATAAGCTCAGTGTCTATTTAGAATAATAAACTGCAAAATTTTTTGAGTCAGTAAAGCTATTGCTTACGCTGTATTGCCTTTCTTGCTGCAGCAATAATATCATTTGCAGTCAGACCATACTTGACCAGCAACTCTTCAGGAGTGCCACTTTCGCCAAATGAATCATTAACCGCAACATATTCCATAGGCGTAGGTTTGTGTATTGCTAATACTTGTGCAATACTGTCTCCAAGTCCCCCAATTTTATTATGTTCTTCTGCACTCACCACGCAACCTGTTTTATTTACTGAATGAAGAATTGCATCTGTATCAATAGGCTTAATTGTATGGATGTTGATTAAATCAACAGAAATACCTTCTTGAGTGAGTACTTCTGCAGCCTTAACAGCTTCCCAGACGAGATGCCCGGTCGCAAAAATGCTGACATCACTTCCGTCCTGAATTTTCCATGCTTTTCCAATCTCAAATTTTTGATCTACAGGATAAAATACGGGCCATTTTGGTCTGCCAAATCGTAGGTAAACAGGACCGCGGTGTTCTAAAATGGCAAGCGTTGCAGCTTTCGTTTGATTGTAATCGCAGGGGTTGATAACAGTCATGCCGGGCAACATTTTCATCAATCCAATATCTTCCAATATCTGATGAGTTGCGCCATCTTCTCCAAGTGTTAATCCTGCATGAGAAGCACATATTTTTACATTTTTATTAGAATAAGCTATGGATTGTCTGATTTGGTCATATACCCTACCGGTAGAAAAGTTTGCAAAGGTACCCGTAAACGGAATTTTTCCTCCTGAGGCTAATCCTGCTGCCAATCCCATCATGTTTGCTTCTGCAATTCCTGTTTGGAAAAATCGTTCAGGAAATTCTTTCTGAAATGCATCCATTTTTAGTGAGCCGGTTAGGTCTGCACAAAGTGCTACTACATCTTTATTTTTTCTACCTGCTTCTAACAACCCTGCTCCAAAGCCTGAACGGGTGTCCTTCAAATCTTTTATTTCTGTGCTAATGTTCATATTGGTTTAAAATGTAAAATCTGTTACTTTTCCGGAAAGTACTGTAAATTCTTTTTGGAAAGTGTATATGGTTTTTGTTTCACTCCGCAATCTTCCGATAACAAAATAGTTGCCCGGCTGCATCACAATGACTTGATTACTTCTTCTTTCATCAATGTCTGCAACCCAAATAGTCTTGCCGCCTTCCATTCTGTATATAGCTGCTACATAATCTTTAGTTTTTGTAAGATTCAGTTTGCCGGGTTGAGGAATCTTGATTTCGGTTACTTTGTCTTGTGATATCTTAATGTTTACAAAGATTGGAGGAGTGGATAGTATTTCAATATCGTATTCACCATTTAAATACTTTTTTGAAGTATTAAAGTCTTGTGCAAAGACAGTTTTCATATCCCCTTTAATTCTTACAATTGCTTGTAGTCTATCGTAACGTGTAACACCATCTACAACTAATTTTAAAGTCCCCTGACCTGCATCCAATGCTATGATATTGTGTTTGCCTGGGATGAGCGAAATATTTTCTTTATAAACGTTTGGCATTGTGTGCACTCTGATATTATATCTGCGCATAGGATCTAAGAAAAGTGTATCAGGAACGCCATATACATTCATTGTGTGATAGTAGTTGTATAGTTCAACACCTGTTGTCGCATCATAGATTGTCATGTTTACATTGGTTTCTAACGGCTTTTTATTTCCATCTACTAAGCTAATCTGGCAACTGGTTGCATTTAATGCTTGCGAAATAACTACGCCAATAACGGTTTCGAACTCACTCATTGAATTAGCATCGTAATAATTTCCGGCACAAGAGAAAAATTTTCTAAAAACTTCCGGATCTGAGCCAACTCCAATGATAAACGGTTTTAGAAATATACCTTTATTTTGAAGCTCTTGACTGACTTCACAGGGGTTGCCGTCACATTCTTCTAATCCGTCTGTTATGAGAATAATAAGGTTTCTCACTGATTTATCACCTTGTGGGAAGTCGTTTACTGACTGTCCAAGTGAACGAGCAATAGGTGTATAGCCTCGCGGTCTAAGAGTGGAAACTTTTTTCTTAATTAATTCATGATTATATGGAGCAAAAGGTATCTCCAATTTGGTGTCATTGCAATCATTGAATTTTAAGTCTGTTTGGTGCCCATAAACGCGTAATGCAAGTTCAACATTGGGAAAAGAAGCTAAGCTGTCCACCATTTTGTATAACATTTCTTTGGCTGCGGTCATGCGATCTGTGCTGCCAAATTGTGCATTCATACTTCCGGAAGCATCAAATATGATGAGAATACGTGACTTAATGTTAGGTGTTTTGGTTTGAACCTGTCCGGATAGTTTGAAACCGGTTAACAGAATCAGACTGAAAAAGGCAATGGAAACTTTCTTGAGAATGAGTTGCATAGTTTTAATTTTAATAATCACCAAGAGTCTCGGGTAGTTGTGCCAAGGCATCTGCAAGTTGTTGGTCATTAGGCGGAATACCGTGCCATTTATGTGACCCCATCATAAAGTCCACACCGGCACCCATTTCAGTTTTCATAATAACCGCAATTGGCTTGTCCATACCTGTTTTTTCTTTAGCTTCTTTCATCTTTTGCAAGATTTGTTCCATATTGTTACCATTCATCTCCATTACCAACCAGCCAAAAGATTCAAACTTGTTGCGAAGATTGTCAAAGCCCATAATATCAACGGTTGAACCATCAATCTGTTGTTTGTTAAAATCAATTGTTGCGATAAGGTTGTCAACTTGGTTATGTGCTGCATACATGATAGCTTCCCAATTTTGACCTTCTTGTAATTCTCCATCTCCCAGATTTACATAAACAATACTTGGGTCAGCATCCAATTTTTTTTGCAATGCTACTCCGGTAGCAAAACTCAATCCTTGACCCAGTGATCCGGTTGCAACCCTAATTCCGGGAAGATGTTCCATTGTAGTCGGGTGCCCTTGAAGTCTGGAGTTTAATTTGCGGAATGTAGCAAGTTCCTCAATAGGGAAATATCCGTTTCGAGCCAACACACTGTATAAAGCCGGACTAATATGACCATTACTCAAAATGAAAATATCTTCACCATGCCCTTCAATTGTAAAATGATTGGGATTGTGGTTCATAATATGAAAATAAAGTGCAGTAAAATAATCTGCACAACCCAATGAGCCTCCGGGGTGCCCGGATTGGACTGCATGAACCATGCGTACTATGTCTCGTCTTACTTGTGAAGCAATATTTTTGAGCTTGTTGACGTCTGTTACGGCTGCTGAATACATAGGGCAAATATGGCTTATAACTTTTGTTTTTAGAAATTTATTCATGTGAGTTTTCCTCATGCTTTCCTCATTTGTTCTTTGGCTTGTTTATTGCATTTATGTGATTGCAAGAGAATTATGCTCATTTACTTTTAGCATCTCTTTTGTATTAAACCTTTGTAAATTAATATTGTTATGAAAAATCAAATGATGCCGGTTGTAAACTACTTAAAAGCTAGTGTGCTTTTAATGCTTTTGTTGTCTTGTTCTTTAGGGGTAACCTTTGGTCAGGAAAAAAGAGTGGAGTCCGATGTGAAATCTGTCAAGGTGTATTTTAAAGGTGCAGAAGTATTTAGGGTTGCAAAAACCATGCTCCCCAAGGGTTCTACATTGCTTATCTTTGAAAATGTTGCCGATGAAATAGACGCTTCGAGTATCCAATTTGCTGCTTCCAAAGGCGTTGATGTATTATCTGTTTCGCATCAGGTTGATGGAGCAAAATCTTTGACCGAGAATGGTGCCATTAAAAGAATGAAAGATTCAATTGATTTGTTAAATGATTTTGTGAAAGCAATCGAGATACAAAACAGCGTGATGACCAATGAAGAGAGTATTCTCAAATTAAATTATAACACAGGAGGCACTCAGAATGGTGTGAATAGTGTTGAACTCCAAAAGATTTTAGAGATAAATCGTAAGAGATTGACAGAAATTCAAACTGCAAAGTATGATAATGCAAAGAAAATAACAGAAGCAAAGAAACGTATTGACCAGCTTAATGTCAATATTGACAAAGAGAGAGCAGGCTTGCCAACAGGAAGAGGTGAAATTCGTGTTTTAGTGAATTCTGCTATGCCCTTAGCTGCAAATTTCGAATTCAAATATTTTACAAATGTTGCCGGTTGGGTTCCAACTTATGATATCAAAACCGAAGGTCCGTTATCAAATGTGAAGTTGATTTATAAAGCTGAAGTGGCTCAAAACACCGGAGAAATTTGGGATAATGTTAAGCTGACGCTGAGTTCTGCAAACCCGAAGATAGGAATTGATTTGCCAATTTTGAATAATGAATATATTGGATTTGAACCTAAGCCAAGAAAAGTGAGTAGTGTTTATTCTTCTGACAGGAGACTCTATATGAAAAATAGTATTACAGCCGGAGCCCCAACAATGGCTTTTGAAATGCAAGATATGGGCGGAGGGATGAATAAACCTGTGCAAGGCACTTTAGACGCTACTTTTAATGCAAATGAGGTTGTTTTTGAGTTTGAAATCCCTATGCCTTATTCAATTCCCAATGATGGACAAGGTAAAATTGTGAGTTTAAAAGAGTATGAAATGAAAATGAGATATGAATATTTTGCCATCCCTAAAGTGGATGCATCTGTTTATCTTACAGGTTTGACAAACGATTGGAAACAATTGAATATATTGCCCGGATTTGCCAATATGTTCTATGGCGATAATTTCACGGGTAAAACTTTTCTCAACCCTACTGCAAAGGATGATTCGCTTAGATTTTCATTTGGAAGAGATAAAAGAATCTTAATTGAACGTAAATTGCTCAATGATTTTAGCAAGCACAATTTCTTTGGAACAAGCAAAAAACAAACTTATACTTATGAGTTTACTCTAAATAACACTCAAAACGTTGATGTTGCAATTAGATTTATTGACCAAATTCCAATCTCTAAAGAAGAACAAATTCAAGTTGAAACCGAAGATCTTTCTGGAGGAAATATAAACCCCAATTCCGGATTTGTTGAATGGAAACTCACGCTGAAAGCAAATGAAAATAGGAAGCTGAAGTTTGTTTACAATATTGTTGCACCTAAATCAAGAGAAGTGTTTAGAAACTAAAAATTAGATGGATTGTGATAAGACCCATGCCGATTCATTGGCATGGGTCTTCTTATTAAAATAACCTTGTGCGGTTTTGGTTCCAAATCTTAATCAAAATAAAACCGGTTAATGCGCCTCCTAAGTGGGCAAAGTGAGCCACATTATCCCAATTAAAACTACTCAATCCTAAAAACAAATCTAAAAGAATGATACCCGGAATCATGTATTTCGCTTTAATAGGATAGGGGATAAAAATAAACATGAGTTCTGAATTAGGGAAAAACATGCCATAAGCAACCAAAAGACCATAAATGGCACCGCTTGCCCCAACCATTGGTGTTGCAAGCCACTGAATTAAGTTTTGACATACTGAAGGAGCAACAATTCCGGATAAAACAGTTTCTTGAAGCATTTTGTCCGGTATTACCATGCCGGCACATTCGCTTACTTGGTATGCCCAATAAGATTGCTCTAAAAATGCAGAACCTAAGCCAGACAAGAGGTACAACAATAAAAATCTTTTGGTACCAATAAATCGCTCAATCATTGACCCAAACATCAACAGCCCGAACATGTTAAAGAGTATATGCGAGAATGAACCGTGCATAAACATGTGGGTGAAGATCTGAAAAGGCTTGAAGAGGATAGACCCAAAGTACTTCATTCCTAATGCATAGGTTAGGTTGTAATGAAATACATCTTGAGATACCCAAGAACCAAGAAAAAATATAAGGTTGATTAAGAAAATATTCTTAACCGCTGGAGGCATGTTTCTAAATAAATAAAGCAATCCCATTTTCAGTGTTGTGTTATATTTTAAATTGTTTGTTCAATTCTTCTCTTGGTAAATTCACATAAACAATCCTTCCAAAAGGGCAATAGCGAGGAAAATCGCAAACAAATAATTCGGAAGCAAGCAAACTTTGTTCATGTGGATTAAGAATTTTGTTTGCAAAAATAGCTGCATTTTTTGCCATACTTCTGGCAACATTCTCTTTTTCGGTGAGTTTGTATTTTGTTCTGTTTTCTTTCACGTTTTCAAGCAGTCCTTCAATGAATTGCTGTTCATTTCCTTTGGGTAAGTCTGCAGGGAGTCCGTTTATGATAAAAGTGTTTTTGCCAAATTCCCCGATGTCAAACCCAATGCCTCTAATTTCGTCAAGCACTCCGGATAGTATTTCTGCATCGCTTGTGCTAAATTCTAAGGTTTTTGGAAAAAGTAATTGTTGTGTAACGGCATTGTGCTTCTCTATACTCTTGAGGTAGCGTTCATACCAAATTCTCTCGCGTGCCAATAATATATTAATCAAATACAATTCTCCCAATGCTTTCACAACGAGTGTGTCTTCAAATTGGAAAACAGCATCTACCACTGTCTCGGTTATGTGTGATTTGAACAAGTCCGGAGTTTGAGGTTGAATAGGAGATGGCTCGTTTTCGGGAGTCAAAGGCTGAAAAATATTCTCCCATCCTGTTACCCGCTTTTTCTGCGAATATTGTTCTGTTTGAAATGGATTGTAGCGAGGATTTATCTTTGGTTCCGGTGAATATGAAATTGGAGGAATGCTTGGAGAAGCAAAAGTTGTCTTGAGTTCAGGTATTAACATTGATGAGCCTAACGCCTTCTTGACTGCCGCATTTACTATGGAATATAAAACACGTTCGTCTTCAAACTTAATTTCAGTTTTTGAAGGTGAAACGTTTACATCAATACGGGCGGGGTCAATTTGAAGAAAAACTACATACAACGGTTGTGTGTCAACGGGAATAAGATTTTCATAAGCAGAACGTATGGCATGGTGTAAATATGCACTTTTAATAAAGCGATTGTTTACATAAAGGTACTGCTCACCTCTGATTTTTTTTGCAATTTCAGGTTTGCCAACATAGCCTGTAACCGTTACCAAATCTGTATGTTCATTCAAGTTTAAAAGGTCGCTGTGTTTCATTTTGCCTAAGGTGCTCACGATCCTACTTCTGCTGTCAGAAGCGGGCATGTCAAGTACCTCTTTTTCATTGTTAAAAAACTTGAAAGCAATTTCGGGATAAGAAAGTGCCGCACGGGAAAACTCTTCTATTATATGACGAGTTTCAACTGATGTGGATTTAAGGAAATTGCGTCTTGCAGGGATATTAAAGAACAAGTTCTTGACTGCAATGTTGGTTCCATTCGGGCTTGCAGTAAATTCATGCTTTTTGATATGCCCTCCTTCTATAACCAAATGTGTCCCTGTTTCAACATCTTTCAGTTTGGTATACATTTCAACCCTTGCAACAGAAGCGATAGAAGCCAAAGCCTCTCCTCTGAATCCAAATGTTTTGATACAATATAGGTCATCGGCTTTTCTTATTTTGGATGTAGCATGTCGTTCCCAACACATCCTTGCATCTGTGTGGCTCATTCCCGAACCGTTATCTATGACTTGAATGAGTGTCGCTCCTCCGTCTTTGATTAGCAGGGTTATGAAATCGGCTCCTGCATCAACTGCATTTTCAAGCAATTCTTTGACAACAGAGGACGGACGTTGAACTACCTCTCCGGCAGCGATTTGATTAGCAACGGTCTCCGGTAGCAGGTTGATTTTATCACTCATGGTTTCTTGTTGTGTTGGGTTCAAATTTGTCAAACAAGTCTTTGATAAAATCTGATTGAAGCATTTGCCAGGTGAGATATCCTAAAATGAGCAAAATGACTAACAGTCTGATGTTTTGATTTCGAAGTCGAATTTGGCGCTCGCTTCTGACAGTTTTTTTTGATGTAAAGGCTCCTCGAATGGAAGAGCCGGGTTTCTGTTTGCCGCCTGCTCCGTCTTCACCCATTGATTCTTTAATGGCTCTCACCCGATTGCGGAATTCTTCTTTCTTTTCATCGTAAAATCGTGGGATGTAATGAAAGGAAACTTTTTTGTGTTTTGTATTCAACCCGAACATGTGTTGCAAAGTTATACATAATAAAAAGGGTTTACACGGACTTAGGGTAATTTGTGAGTAAAATACCGTTTGGTGGCTAATATTAAAATTTTTATCAAATCAACATTTTTACTGACTTTTGCATTCGATTTGATGCATCTAAGTCATTATGAAAAAAAATCTTTTATCTAAGGGAATACTCACGCTATTGTTTTTGATAAGCGTATATCAATCTTCTGTCTCAGGAAGGAATTTGCAAACCTTGTGTAATCACTACCCCGGTGTTATTGATAAATATACTTATCCTCAAGTTCATCAAGAAGAACCTGAAAAGCTCAATGTTGTAAAAGCAGGCAAGGAGATTGCAGAATTGATAGAAAAGAAAATTCAACAAGCAAGCAGTGAAATAATAAAAGATAAAGACAAGACCGAAACAGCAAAACTCTATGTGCAAGATAGGATTGATGTGCGTGGCGATAATATGGAACATGAGTTTTTTTCTGATATTAATACAAAAAAGAAGAAGAAATATACTCAAGTTGAAATGTTTGTCTTTATATCTCTCGATGAAGATAAGTTCTCAACTGAAAGCATGGCTGATACTTTGTATGAAAAACTCATTCAAGGTAATGAAATCGCATTGGATGAATATCAATCTATGGGGTTGGCTGTTAAGGTGAAAAGAAAGAAAGGAAAGATTGAAACTTATATTATTCTGATTTTAGAAAAAGAAAATTAAGTGTAAATTATTTTTTTTAAAATAAGTGTTGATGTGCTTACGTTAAAAAAATATTAAAAAATTGCACGTATGAGAGCCATCTTCATCATTCTGTTTCTCTGTTTTACATCTCTTAATGCTTTTTCTCAGAATTCAATTTCAAGAACTGCTGACCTTCCCGTTGTTTTAAAAAAGATAGAGAAAGATAAGGTGCAAAAGTTGGAGAGGATGATTGCATTAGAATTTCACAAATTATTAAATCAATACAGAAAGGCTAATAAGTTGGATACCCTTGCATGGAGCGATATATTATGGTTGACCGCACGGAATCACAATTTTTATATGATTGCAAAGAATGATTTGACACATGATGAAGAAGCGGGTGAGCAATTTTTTACCGGTGTTGATCCGGGCGCAAGGCTGAAATACACTCAAGGAAATAAAGGTGGACTTTCGTGGTCAGGAGAGAACTGTTTGTACCGCACTGCTCAATTACCTTCAGACTTGACGAATGATGCCAAGTTGTTGGAATATGCAAAAGACTTGGCACGCAAAGGACTTGAACAGTGGCAAAGTTCTCCTCCACATAATAGAAATATGTTAGGAACGGATCATAAGATGCATGGCGCTGCCTTTAATTTTGATGAATCTTTATTGTTTGCCACGGATTTGTTTGGATATGGCACTTTTGTACCAACCGAAACACAGACTACCCCGAAAGTAGAAGGTAATGCACAGCATGTTAAACCAACTAAACAAGAAATTATACCTCAAGAAGATAAGGAAATAGTACAACCATTTAGCCCTTCCGGTGCAACCAAAGAAGTCAAAAGAGGGATTGTGGAAAAACTCCAAAAGGAAGCTGCCAAGGCTAAGGAAGTACAGGCTTTTAGTAAAGCTGCTCAGCATCATCTGAACTATTTATACAAGAATGAAGAACTTACAAGTGGGGAAGATAAACGGAAACAGGCATATTATGCAGCGACTCCGGGTAAAAGAGTTGCTAAAGCCACGTATGGAAGTTGGGCTTTTTTGAAACCTAAATTTCGTTATGTTCGAGAAGGGGTTGCCTTGGTTGAAATTGAAGAATCCGAATATGATGCTGAACAAGTTGTCAATGATTTGTGGAAGCAATTGATAATTCATATCGAAGGAGATTTGTCCGATTATGCTTTTTATGGTATTTCAGTGAAAGTAAAGCGAACTAAACAAGGAGTTAAAATCTATGCAGTTTTGGTTCTAAACCCTTAGTTTCGCAGCATATTTGCATGGCCAGAAAACTTAAAACCGTAGAATTAAACCGATTGAGCGTTGAAGAGTTTAAAGACGCTGCTAAAATTCCTTGTGTCTTAGTGTTGGACAATATCCGAAGTGCCTATAATGTGGGTTCGATTTTTAGAACCGCAGATGGGTTTCTACTCGAAAAAATCGTCTTGTGTGGAATTACACCGCAACCCCCTCATAAAGAAATTTATAAAACTGCAATTGGTGCTGAACAAAGCGTGGAATGGCGCTACACAAAGGATATTGCTTATACATTGGAAGAGTTAAAAGCACAGGGATATTTTGTTGCTGCTTTAGAACAGACCTCTGACAGTGTGTTGTTGCCCCAATGGCAATGGAAGCAAGGTACAAAATTTGCCCTTGTGTTAGGCAATGAAGTGGATGGAATTTCGGATACTGCCATGCCTTTGTGTGATGCTTTTATTGAAATACCTCAGTATGGTACTAAACATTCGTTTAATGTTGCAGTAGCAGCCGGAATATTTATCTGGGACATGATTAAAGCTATTACTAATGAAAAATAAACTGTTCTTATTACTGGTCTCCTTGACTTTTGTTTCCTCGCTCAACGCACAAGTCTATACCGAAAATGACGTGCGTGCAGAAATGAAACGGATTGATATGTTTGATGGTCAAGACAATAATAAACTCACACTCAGTACGCATATTCAAAGCAATCGAGCAGAAAAAATATTTTTTACCATTCCAAATGCTATTTTAGATTATTTGCAAACTGATTCTAAGGGAATTACATATTCTCGAAGAATTCTAAAAGGGCTGTATGATGTGCTGTCTAAGGTGAATGAAAATGACTACTATCATTTGACTTATTACGAAAAACTGATGATGATGGCTGATGACTTAGTTACAGAGGCTAAAGATGAAGTGGTTTTTAATAATCTGAAAGCGGAGGCTAAATTGGCAATTCACTTAGCTGAGTTTATCAAAAACCGCTCATTTGCACGTGATTTCTGGCTTTATGCCATCAAATTTTATCCTACAGAGGCATTGACTGAATTTATCTCAATTTACAACGAGCCTTATGCAATGGAAGTACTTGAATCTATTGCGCTTGATGCCCCAACTGTGCTAAAAGAGTATTTTGGTTCAAATCATCTGAATTATCGCGTGTTGAAAGAGACTAAAAACCAGAATGTTGTCAAGATTCTTGACATTTATAAACAGTACGGCTCATCTTCTAAAGCATATATTTTGATAAATGAAATTATTGCCGGCAGGTTGACTATTGCGCAAGCCAATGAAATTGGAAAGGACGAACAAAAATTATTTCAAAAACTGTTAGAAATCAGGAAACAATCTGATATTTATGGTAATTACAGCGTTGAAAGAGAATTGAAGGCTATTTGTATGGAAACTGTTGTGGAGATTAATCTTAGACATGAAGACTCCGATGACTACCGTTTTGCCCCTATCAACAGTAGCTCTGCTGCCGATATCTATGCTTGCTTGGTTTATACTCCTGAGGAGATTTTTACCTCTTCTTTTCTCGGAATGTATGACCGTATGATGAATAAACGGGAACAAAAATCAGGATATCTCTTTCTTAAATCTATGAATTTTAACAAATTCAGGGTGTTCTTGAGAGAATGTGCTAATTATAATAAAATTGATGATTTCTTGGCTACCATGACCAATGACGAAAAACAAACACTCTTTGTATCGCTTTGTAGTGATTTGGATAAAATGGGTGGAGATTTAGGAGCAGCAGTAGATGTGGCTGATTTCTACGGTGCGCTTGACAGAAATGATTTGAAAGCACAAATCAAAACCATAGTAGAAAGAATTATGATTGACAGGGCTTCGGTGGCAGATTTGAATGGAATGAAGTTGTACGGACTTCTCTATAAACTCATGGGTGGAACTCCGGAAACATACATCTGGCAGTTTGAATTTGATATGCCCAACATGGATAGGGTTACGCAAGATGAACTTTTTACCAATGGTAAACATATACAAGAACATTTCTTCTTTGATGATGAAGACGGAGAAACTGCATTCAATAACTTTATTGCAGGATTTGGACCTGAGTGGAAAAGGACTGATAAAGGTAATTATTTGTTAATTACTACCGGTACAACAAAGAAAATTGAGATTTATGTTATCAAACCAAAACATGAAATTGATGCCCGTGAAGAGTTGCGTAGATATTTTGATAGTCAAAGACGTTTCCCTGATTTAATTGTGCATAGAGGACATTCTTATTATATTGAAAATACCATTGCAGCGCTCACCAACCAAACTAAAATTGCAATATTGGGGTCTTGCGGAGGTTATCAAAATATTGCCCAAGCTATGGAAAATGCAATGGATGTTCAAATTGTTTCAACAAAACAAGTGGGTACTCTTTTGGTGAATAATGCATTGATTTTTGAAACCATTGAAACAATAAAAAAAGGAAAGGATATTGTTTGGAATGACCTATGGAAGCGAGTGCGTGCCAAGGTTGGAGGAAATCCGCGTTTTAACGACTATATTCCACCAAATCAAAACTTGGGAGCAAGATTTATCAAGGCTTATAACAATACAATCACCAAAGAGTATTAAAACTGCTCTAAGTCGCTGAATTTCTTTTTACCTCTTAAAAAATAATCTAATACTATGCTGCGAGGATACAAACCTTTGACAGTCTTGAGTTGGTAATGATTGTGATTTTGTTTTGTCCAATGTCTGAGACTTGTGATAAACCGAAAATGTGCTTTGGCAACTGCAAAAAAATGTGATACTTTTCCTGTAAATAGAAATTTGTATGCAGCAACATGGTCTAATACAAGTCGCATAAAGAGTGTGAAATACAGGCTCTTGCGCGGTAAGTTTTTTGCCATCATTGCCAAACCGTTATGAAAGTTAAGGTAAGTTTTTCGAGGATGTCCCATCGCTAATGTTGCGCCACCAACATGGTAGATTTGTGATTCTGCACAAACCATGATTTTGTACCCTTTGTTTTTGAGTCGCCAACATAAGTCAATTTCTTCCATGTGTGCAAAAAACTCATTGTCTAAACCTCCTACTTCTTTAAATAATGCCGCGTTGATAAACAATCCGGCTCCACTTGCCCAAAAAACTTCTTGTGTTTGTTGGTAGTGTTCTTTGATTTGTTCTACTGTGTCAAAAATTCGCCCTCTGCAAAAAGGATATGCGTATTTGTCAATGAATCCGCCTGCTGCTCCGGCATATTCATAATGACGCTTTTTTTTCCAATCAAGAATGACGGGTTGAATGGCAGCGATTTGTTTGTCGCTTTCAGCAAGTATTACTAAGGGTTTGAGCCAGTTGCTTTCTACTTCTATATCAGAATTAAGCAGTACAAAATATTCTGCTTCTACAAGCGATAAGGCTTTATTGTAGCCCCCTGTAAATCCGAAATTCTTGTGAAATTGGAGTAGTGTTATCTGTGGGTACTGTGTTTTAATAAACTCAACACTGTCGTCTTTGGATGCATTATCAGCCACCACTATCTCAAGGTTTGAATAGTCCGTTGCTAATACTGATGGTAAGAATTTTTCTAACCAATTACGTGTACTGTAGTTCAGTATGACAACGGCTACTTTGGGGTTGTTCACCATTAGTTTAGGTTGAATTGATAATCTATTTTATGCTTTTTGAATGGAATGAATAGAAAGCCGGCTCCTAAAGGTGTAACCAAAAATATGCAACAATGTGTGTTTGGATTTTTCCAAGCTTTTTTGAATTCAGCAATTTTTTCAGTAGCAATTACGCCCTTTTCAGAAAATTCTTCGAGTGTTGAAGCATAGATACTCCATGAAGTGCTCAAATCGTTTCTGTCAATAATAAGTTCGCCTATGTCTAAGAGTAGTTGTGTAGCAATAAAAATTGGAAACTCTGAGTACCCCTCGTTGCGAATGTCCTTTGAAACCTCAATGATAGAGTCCTTATACAAAGGTAAATCCTTGTTTAAAGTTTCTAAGTACAATTTCACTTCATCTGTGTGTGACATACTAAGGTGCAAATTTAGACTAAAATTCAGATCTAACTACATCTGTAGTTAAGGAACAAGTGCTTACTTTTGCCCAATGATTCAAAGAAAACAGACCCTCTACTTATTAATTGCAAGTCTATTTGCTTTCGTTTATCTTTTTACTAACCCTGCCATATCAGAAGTGGTTGGCAGAATGAAAGGCAGTGATAAAATTGAAACGCTCAAAATTAGCTACCGAACTACTGAGTTTGTCAGTGCTGACAATACCGTTCAAGTGGTTAACAGCAGCAACAGCTATTTGATTTTTACTCTTTCTATCATTGGTGTATTTGGATTAGCTGCAATTTTTCTGTTCAATAAACGTAAACTTCAATTGCGATTTGCATCCTATCTGTTTATGTTTGATTTGTTGTTGTTTTTTATGATTTATTATCATACCAATCTGGGTGTAAAAGTGTTTGAAAATTCAGAAATACATTGGCAAATAGCAGCCTTTATGCCGCTGATACTGCCTGTATTACATTTTTTAGCCCTGCGAGGCATAGTCCATGACATTAAATTACTGAAATCTGTTGATCGACTTAGGTAATCCCTACAGTGTCTTGTCCTAATATAGGGTTGCACCTAAACATGCAAAAATTAACAAAAGTGTAAAGCCATTTCAGGACTAAAAAATATCCGTAAACTAACCTCGGTTTTTAGCTTTAACCTGTAAATTTTTTTTAGGACGAGTCGAAGCCTTCAAAACTACCATTCACTACTAAATTCCTTTTTGACTGCCCATACACGCTAAGAGTCAATAGCAGCATGAAAAATGCTGCTATTGACTTTGTTGTGCATTGTATGTAAATTCTTTTTAACATGATGTCAAAGTGAATCACACAAGTAAAGAATAATCAGATAAACTTGCATGTTAATCATGCAAATTGCAGCCTTTATTAATTCTATAATCCCGACAGTCGGTTTAGTGGAGGTAGGTTTAAACTTTGCATAGCAAGTTTTTCATATTGACTTCTGCTTCGATAATTTGATGCAGGCTGTCAATTGCAACCCTTCTTTGGTTCATCGTGCTGCGTTCGCGTATTGTTACCGCATTGTCTTGAAGAGAATCATGGTCAATGGTGATACAAAATGGAGTGCCAATGGCGTCTTGTCTGCGATAGCGTTTGCCAATAGAATCCTTTTCTTCAATAAAACACGCAAAGTCTAAATGCAATTGCTTGTATATTTTTTCTGCTAGTTCGGGCAGACCGTCTTTGTTTACCAAAGGCATGATTGCTGCTTTGATAGGTGCAAGAGCAGGGGGAAGATTTAATACAATGCGGGATTCACCGTTTTCTAATGCTTCTTCTTTGTAATTTTCACAAATAGTCATTAAGAAGAGTCTGTCTAACCCTACTGAAGTTTCTACTACATAAGGGGTGTAGCTTTCATTCAATTCCGAATCGTGGTATTTTATTTTCTTACCTGAATATTCCTGATGTTTTGACAGGTCAAAGTCTGTGCGAGAGTGAATTCCTTCTAATTCTCTAAACCCAAAGGGATATTCATATTCAATATCAACGGCTGCATTAGCATAATGCGCGAGTTTGTCATGGTCGTGAAATCTGTAATGCGCTTGTTTGCCACCTAAGGCTAAATGCCATTTCATGCGCCATTCTTTCCAGTGTTGAAACCATTCTAATTCGGTTCCGGGACGAACAAAAAATTGCATTTCCATTTGCTCAAACTCTTTCATACGCATGATAAACTGGCGCGCAACTATTTCATTTCTGAATGCTTTGCCGGTTTGAGCAATTCCAAAAGGTATCTTCATGCGTGCAGTCTTTTGTACATTGAGAAAATTTACAAAAATACCTTGCGCAGTTTCCGGTCTTAAATATAAAGTGTCTTCGCCACCGTCTGTTGCAGACATTTGTGTGGAATACATAAGATTGAATTGACGAATGTCTGTCCAGTTACAAGTGCCTGAAATCGGGCATACAATATTGAGTTCTTCTATCAATGCTTTAATGCTTGCAAGATTGTTGTTTTCAAGCCCTTCTTTGAGCACTGTGCTTGCATGTGTTATCTTATCCTGATATTCTAATACCCGGTTGTTAGTTTGTCTATACATTGATTCGTCAAACGTATCGCCAAAGCGTTGGGCAGCTTTTTCTACTTCTTTGTTAATCTTTGCTTCTTGTTTCTCAATATACTCTTCAATCAGTTGGTCAGCACGGTATCTCTTTTTAGAATCTTTATTATCTAACATGGGGTCGCTAAAACCGTCCACGTGTCCGCTGGCTTTCCATACTCTTGGGTGCATAAAAATGGCTGCATCAATCCCTACAATGTTTTTGTGTAGTCGTGTCATACTCTGCCACCAAAATTCACGTATGTTCTTTTTGAGTTCTACTCCTCTGGGACCATAGTCATAAACAGCGCTAAGTCCGTCATAAATTTCGCTTGAGGGAAATACAAATCCGTATTCTTTGCAATGTGCAATAACTTGTTTGAAAAAATCTTCATTTGAAACCGCCATAAAACTCTTCTGAAAATGAGCCGACAAATGTAGTTTTTTTCAGTGCAAGAAATCTTTTTTAAAATATTTTGGATTTGTGTTTTATTAAGTGCAAATTTGCAGTCCTTTTTTGAACAGCATAAAGAAATGGCAAATATTAAGTCAGCAATAAAAAGAATCAGATCTAACGAAGCTAAGAGAGACCTCAATAAGTATCAGCACAAAACTGCTCGTACTTTCATGAAAAGACTTTACAAAACAGAAAGCAAACCTGAAGCATTAGAATTAATGCCTAAAGTTTTTGGTATGTTAGATAAGTTAGCGAAGCGAAATATTATTCATAAAAACAAAGCGGCAAACCTTAAGAGTGGATTAAGCAAGCACGTTAACAGCTTGTCTTAGTTATAAGTTAATATTTTAATGTTTTAATTGTGATTAAATCCTGTCTAAGTTCAGACGGGATTTTTTTTTGCCTTTTGTTTATGGATTGCTTGGTTGATATTGAGAAAATGTTAATCATTTCCATAAACGAAAGTCTAACTTGCGCCCACATTTTAAAAACGAAACTGTGGCAAAAGAAACCAAAGAGACCCCTTTAATGAAACAGTACTGGCAAGTCAAAGCCAAGTATCCGGGAGCTATTATCCTATTTAGGGTTGGGGATTTTTACGAAACTTTTGCAGAAGATGCAGTCAAAACTGCCCATACTTTAGGATTAGTCTTAACCAAGCGTGGCAACGGCTCTGCCTCAGAGGTAGAGCTTGCCGGTTTTCCGCATCATTCATTGGATACCTACTTACCTAAATTGGTAAGAGCCGGTTATCGTGTTGCTGTGTGCGATCAATTAGAGGACCCAAAAATGGCAAAGGGCTTGGTTAAACGTGGTGTTACCGAATTGGTGAGTCCGGGTGTTGCATATAGTGATAAAGTCTTAGATGCGAAAAAAAGTAACTATCTTGCTTCTGTCTTTAAATCTAACAAACAGATTGGTGTTGCCTTTCTGGATATTTCAACCGGAGACTTCTTTGTTACAGCCGGTTCTTTAGAGAGTATTGATAAATTGTTGGGAGGATTTGCCCCTGCAGAAATTATCATCGCTAAGAGTCAACAATATGATTTTCCGCCTGCTTGGCAAGACAGCTATATTATACAAACATTAGATGCCTGGGTGTTTCAATTGGATTATGCCGAAGATAAATTGAAAGACCATTTTAAAACAGTTTCACTCAAGGGATTTAGAATTGATGATGAAGCAGAAATGATTACGGCTGCCGGTGCTGCTTTACATTATGCAGCTGAGGCATGTTTTGACCGTTTGCAGCATATCAATTCACTGCAAAGAATCGAAACAGATGACTATGTTTGGTTAGATTCTTTTACTATACGTAACCTCGAAATTTTACAACCTATTTTTCCAGGAGGTAAAGCATTGGTTGATGTCATAGACAGAACCAATTCGCCAATGGGAGCGCGCACATTAAGGAATTGGATTGTATTGCCGCTGAAAGAGTTGAAACCCATCAATGAAAGATTGGATGTGGTTGATTTTTTTGTGCAGAATACGAGTATTAGACAGCAGATTATTGACTTGATAAAGCAATTGGGTGATATTGAAAGAATTGTGTCCCGTGTTTCTTTACTTAGAGTGAGTCCTCGAGAGCTATTACAATTGGCTTCCGGTTTGAAAATTTCAGAAGAAATCAACCGTCTTTTGAAAGATACCAGACAACAAATCTTGATTGAGTTATCCGATAGAATCAACCCTTGCAGCAGTATTGCCGATAAAATTATTACACAAATCAGTGATGACGCACCGGCTGTGGTGGCAAAGGGAGGGGTGTTTAAGAGTGGTTGTGATAGCCAACTTGATGAATTGCGGGACATTTCACAAAATGGCAAAACCAAGATTGCCGAGATTCATGCACGTGAAGTGGAATTGACCAATATTCCTTCGCTCAAGATAGGGTTTAATAATGTTTTTGGATATTATCTTGAAATTACCAAAACGCATGTGTCAAAAGTGCCTGATACTTGGATTAGAAAACAGACGCTGACAAATGCAGAAAGGTATGTTACTCCGGAACTAAAAGAACTTGAAGAGAAAATCTTGAATGCGGAGTCGCTGATTCTGCAAAGAGAGACACAGCTATATGAAGAGTTTTTACAACATATTATCAGCTTTGTAGAGCCGATTAGAGTAACAGCTTTTAATCTGGGCACTTTGGATTGCCTGAGTTCGTTTGCAGCTTTGGCGGTAAATAATCGCTATTGTAAACCGGAAATAACAAACGGGTTTGATTTGGAATTGAAAGCAGCTCGACACCCTGTGATTGAGAAGCAGTTGCCCCCCGGTGAGAGTTATATTGACAATGATATTCTTTTTGATGAAGAGCAACGCATCATCATCCTGACCGGACCAAACATGTCGGGTAAATCAGCGTTACTCAGACAGACAGCGCTCGCAGTGCTGATGGCTCAGATAGGTTGTTTCGTTGCGGCTGATGCTGCTACCATTGGTTTGGTTGATAAGATTTATACTCGTGTGGGTGCGTCCGACAATATCAGTTTGGGTGAATCTACTTTTATGGTAGAAATGCTTGAAACCGCTAGTATTCTCAATAATATCAGTAAAAACAGTTTGATTTTATTGGATGAAATAGGACGCGGAACTTCCACTTTTGACGGGGTGTCGCTTGCTTGGGCAATTGCAGAATTTATTGCCACTCACCCACAAAGCCCCAAGACTTTGTTTGCAACACATTACCACGAACTGAATGAACTTGAGAATAAATTACAGGGGGTTAAGAATTTCCATATTTCGATTAAGGAAGTGAGCGATAAGATTTTGTTCTTGCGCAAACTTTTGCAGGGCGGGAGTGAAAGTAGTTTTGGTATTCATGTAGCAAAAATGGCAGGTGTGCCTAAGGCTGTTACTGACCGAGCCGCTTTGATTTTAGAGGAGTTAGAAAAAGATCGTGCTGCTATTTCGGGTAAGGAGACACTTAAAAAAATAAAAACCCAACAAGTGCAAATGACTATGTTTGGAATCAATGATCCTCGCCTTGAAGAAATGCGCAGGATGGTTTTTGAAACAGATGTAAACTCACTCTCGCCCATTGAGGCACTGATGAAGCTCAATGAACTGAAAAAGGTATTAGAAGGAGGAAAGTAAGTGAATCTTTTTGAAATTAACTATCAAGCCATTTATGCAGATTGGCTGCTAAGTTTTGCTTTGAGCGCATTGTCAATAGCATCTAAGAACTCTTCAGTGTAAAGATAGTGTTTGCCATGTTCCACATTGTTTCCGTGAATACAAATCGCTAAATCCTTAGTCATTTTACCACTCTTCACCACTTCTATACATGTTTGTTCAAGGGTATTGCTAAAATTAATTAATTGCTGGTTGTTGTCCAATTTACCTCTGAACTCTAATCCTCTTGTCCAAGCGAAAATACTTGCAATCGGGTTAGTAGAAGTAGGTTTTCCTTGTTGATGTTGTCTGTAGTGGCGGGTAACAGTACCGTGTGCAGCTTCAGCCTCCATCGTCTTACCATCAGGGGTAATCAGGGTTGAAGTCATTAATCCCAAAGAACCGTATCCTTGTGCAACCGTATCAGATTGTACATCGCCATCATAGTTCTTACAAGCCCACACAATTTTGCCATGCGTTTTCAAAACAAAAGCAACCATGTCGTCAATCAGTCTGTGTTCGTAAGTAATTCCTTTGGCTTCAAATTTAGATTTGAATTCAGTTTGATAAATTTCTTCAAAAATGTCTTTAAACCTGCCGTCATATTTTTTCAGAATGGTGTTTTTGGTACTCAAATACAGGGGCCATCCTTTCATTAATGCTTGATTCATACATGCTCTGGCAAAACCTTTGATTGATTCATCATGGTTGTACATTGCCATTGCAACGCCATCATTTTGGAAATTATATACTTCAAAAGATTGCACTTCGCCTCCGTTTTCAGGAGTGAATGTAATTGTGAGTTTGCCAGGACCTTTGGTTACAAAGTCAGTTGCTCTGTATTGGTCGCCAAATGCGTGTCTGCCAATACAAATAGGTGATGTCCAATTTGGAACAAGGCGAGGTACATTGTCAATTACAATAGGTTCTCTGAATACAGTTCCATCTAAAATATTTCTAATGGTTCCGTTAGGAGACTTCCACATATTTTTTAGTTTAAATTCCTCAACACGTGCTTCATCAGGAGTGATGGTGGCACATTTGATACCTACATTGTACTTTTTGATGGCTTCAGCAGCCTCTACCGTAATTTTGTCATCGGTTTCATCTCTTTTTTCTATACCTAAATCATAATATTTGATATCAAGGTCTAAATATGGAAAAATCAATTTTTCCTTGATTGAGTTCCAGATGATTCTGGTCATTTCGTCTCCATCAAGTTCTACTACAGGGTTGGCTACTTTAATTTTTTGCATAATTTATATTTGTCTGTTTGAATTATAAGGGTCGCAAAAATAACCATTTTCCTATGTAATTACAAACGGGTGTAAGGATTTGTCGTGTGTGTTGATTTTCAAAAAATTAGGGTAAAAGTTGTGCAACAATTGTTAATTCTTGAAAATGCAGGGGCGTACCTTTGCAGAGTAATAAATTTAATAGAATCATGACTTTTTGTTGGCACAACAATTGTCATTAGATTGATAATCAATAATCAGCGATTTGAATTACACAGGCAGTATAAAATCAAAATTCCCAAAAGTCGGTACCACGATTTTTACGGTAATGTCAGCAATGGCAAAGGAACATGATGCACTTAATCTTTCACAAGGCTTTCCTGATTTTGACCCTCCTCCGGCTCTGATACAAGCAGTTTATCAAGCTATGCAAAAGGGTGCAAATCAATATGCCCCCATGGCAGGTCTGATGAGTTTGCGGGAACAGATAGCCAACAAAATGTTTGACCGGTATTCTGCTCAATTTGACCCCGAAAAAGAGATTACGGTTGTTCCGGGCGCTACAATCGGCATTTATGCAGCAATAGCATCTGTTATCAGGGAAAATGACGAGGTGTTAATTTTTGAACCTGCATATGATAGTTATGTACCTGCAGTGGAAGCAAACGGAGGTAAAGCGGTTTTTTCGGAGTTAAAGTTTCCAAACTATAAACCCAATTGGGATGAAGTCAAAAAGCTCATTACAGTGCGCACAAAGATGATTATTATCAATAGTCCGCATAACCCGACAGGCAGCATTTTCTCAGCTCAGGATATGATGAAGTTGGAAAAGTTGGTGAAAGACAGGGATATTGTGATTCTGAGCGATGAGGTATATGAACACATTATCTTTGATGGAGTTGAACATCAAAGTATAGCGCGTTTCCCCAACCTTGCTAAACGCAGTTTTATTGTGTATTCTTTCGGTAAGACTTATCATGCAACAGGATGGAAAATGGGATATGTGATTGCACCGGAGGAACTTACTGAAGAATTCAGAAAGATTTATCAGTACATGGCTTTTGCTTGTAATACTCCTATGCAACACGCATTTGCCGAAATAATGCAACAATCTGATTTGTATGACGAATTGGGAGTTTTGTATTGCGAAAAACGAGATTATTTTTTGCAAGGTTTGAAAAATTCTAAATTCAAGTTTAAACCTTCTTTAGGAACATATTTTCAACTGTTGGACTACAGTAAAATCAGCGAGTCAGATGAAATGGAATTTGCAGAATGGTTAGTAAAAGAAAAAAAGATTGCGGCAATTCCTGTTTCAAGTTTTTACAGAAAAAAAGACAATAATAAGGTGTTGCGCTTTTGTTTTGCAAAAAATAATGACACCCTTAACCGCGCCATAGATATTTTATGCAATCTTTAAAATTAGCTATCATTCAATCCGATATTGTTTGGGAAGATGTTGAGTCTAACTTAACCCATTTTGCTGATTTGCTTGAAACAGTCAAGGTGGATACCGATTTGATTATGTTGCCGGAAATGTTTACTACAGGGTTTAGTATGAATGTCAAAGCACTTGCAGTACATTCTGTGTCAATGGGTTTGCCTTGGATGCAGGAAAAAGCTAAAGAGCATTGCTGTGTGATTGCGGGGAGTATGATGGTAGAGGATTCAGGTAAGTTTTTCAATAGATTGTTTTATGTCTTTCCCGATGGAACACATGCTCACTATGATAAGAAACACTTATTCTCCATGGGTAATGAACAGGAGTATTTTCATGCAGGTACTGAACCTGTCATTGTAGAAGTAAAGGGTTGGCGGATTAAACCTCTTGTTTGCTATGATGTCCGTTTTCCCAGTTGGTGTCGCAATCGTGAGGATTATGATTTGTTGACTTTTCATGCAAGTTTTCCCGAACGCAGAATTCACCATTGGGATATATTGTTACAAGCAAGAGCCGTAGAAAACCTCTGTTATGTGGCTGCTGTCAATAGAGTAGGGGCGGATGCTTTTGGAATTGAACACAATGGCTCATCTCAAATTCTTGAACCCGATGGAACCATTATAAAAATGAACAAAGGCGAAGAAGTGGTCTTGTATGCTACTTTGTCAAAAAATAAACTATTGGAAACAAGACAAAAATTCCCCTTTTTACAAGATAGAGATATCTGAACGATTGCACGGTTATGGACTTATTGCAAAATAGCTTTAAAAAACGAAACCGTTGAATCTACACATCTTTTATTGTATTCGTCATTAAAGCCATGTCCTTGTCCCGGATATTGGAAGTATTTGTTTGAGAGTTTGAGAGAATCCAATTTGTGTACAAAATATTGACTTTGATACAGAGGTACAATGACATCGATATCACTATGAAAAGTAATTGTGGGGATGTAGTTGTCTTTGTTCACAAGATGATATGGGCTTAAACTAGTGTATAATGCAGAGTCCCAATAAACACCTGTATATTTTTTGAAAATTTCTTTTACGTTGCCACCTAAGAAGATATTGAAAGAGTTGTAATAAGTCCAGTCAGCAAAATGGCTCGGACCAAATATATTGCTAACGGCTTTGATATGGTTGTCTGTATTAAATTTATAAGAGTATAGTAAGCTGAGATGTGCTCCTGCGCTTGCGCCAAGCATGGCAAAGTCTTTTGATATGCCTAAGGTAACACTGTTGTCAATCAAATAATTGACTGCACTTTTCAGATCCTCAGATATTTGTGTGTGAATAATACTGCTGCCGTTTGCTAATCTGTAGTTAATATTTGCAATGGCTACTTCGGGCCACTTTTTTTGAATGGATTGAACAAAATATGCCATTTCGGATTTGTCACCGCCTATCCATGCACCACCGTGAATAATGATGATGGTTTTAGTGGAAGCAGTGTTCCTGCCTTCGGGTAAATATATGTCCATTACTTGTTTCGCATCATTGCCATAAGCCACATTCGTATATACTGTGTCAAGATTGGAAGTTTGGTTGTTGTTATTTTTACCCTTGCTCGAATCGGGAGTGCAGGCATAAATAGAAAAAGATAGGCTGATGAGTACTGCTATAATATTTCTCATATTCGATTGGTTATATTGCAAAAGTAAAGCCTTTCTGAATAATTATTGAAAAAACAAAAAGGTCGGTGTCCAACCGACCTTATAAATCAAAAGAATACGAAAAATTAAAACCCTTCTTTGACAATGTTTTCTTCATTGATACCCAATGATGCTAAATGTTGTTCTACAGCTTTCATCATTGGTGGAGGTCCACATAAATAAAAATGTTGATGGTTGTTTTCTCTGTGTTTGTTAATTATTGCTGCAGAAACAAATCCATGCTCAAACCCCGGTACGTTTTCATCTGAAAGGATATTGATGAATTTATCCCCCAACATTTTATTTAATAATGGCTTCTGAATAATATCTTTCTGTGTTTTATTGGCGAAAATCAATTTGTTGTTTCTTAATTGCCCTTTTTGTTCCAAATCTTTCAGAATTGCAATAAATGGTGTAATGCCGGCACCTCCTGCAATAAATATTCCCTCTCCTTTGTAGCGTATGTCGCCATATACATCACCAATAATGACTTCATCACCGACTTTTAAGTTGCGGAGTTCATTGGTTACCCCATTATGGTCTGTGTATGTTTTGATATTGAATTCAAGGTGATTGTCTTCGGGTAGAGATGTGAAAGTAAATGTACGCCATTCTTTCTCCCAATTGGGTTGGTTAATTGCAAAATCTGCTGCTTGACCGGGTACAAAAGTGAAGCCCGGAAGCTTTTCAAGAACAAATTTTAACACATCGTGTGTTAGTGGTTCTATTGATTTGATTTTTACTGTATGTGACATAATTTTTTATTTTGATGTTCGAATGTAGTGTAAGAATTCATTTTTGGTTGCTTCGTTTTTAAACTGCCCTAAGAAACAAGAACTGGTTGTGGAGCTGTTAGTATCATTGATTCCGCGAGATTGCACACAAAGATGATCTGCTTCAATCACCACTCCTACGTCTTCTGTTTGTAGTATTTTTTTGAGTGCATCTGCAATTTGTGTTGTCATTCGTTCTTGCAGTTGAGGACGTTTTGCATAAAACTGAACTATACGATTGATTTTTGATAGTCCTATTACCTTGTCTTTAGGGATGTATGCAACGTGTGCTTTGCCAATTATGGGAACAAAGTGATGTTCACAAGTAGAGAATAGGGTAATGTCTTTTTCAACCAACATGTTGTTGTATTCTCCTTTGTTTTCAAATAGTTTGACTGATGGCATATTGTCGGGATTGAGACCGCTAAAAAGTTCTTTGACATACATCTTGGCTACTCTTAATGGGGTGTCTTTGAGGCTGTCATCAGTAAGGTCGAGACCAAGAATTCTCATGATTTTGCCAAAGTGAAATTCAATTTGCTCAATTTTTTCGTCCTCGCTCAACTCAAATTCACGAAGGTCAATATGTTCTATTATTTCGCTTTCTGGTTGATAGGGCTTGGTTGCGTCTGTTTTTGTTGTTTCTTGCATAATTATATTTGTATTTTCTTTTGTTTTTTAGGACATAAAAAAACTTTGGATATGGTCTGATGAGCTACTTTCATTAGGATGGGACTTTATAGCTTTATCCAAAAGGTACCCAAAGTTTTTAATGAGTTTTGACTTTTTCTATTGCATGTCGTTTATAATGATTTTTCCTTTCATTACCATGTGAATGCTACAATAGTAGTCAGTAGATTTTTGGGGTACAATCTGCCAAGTATCACCATTTTGCATAGCAGGAGATTTCCAAATGCTGTCAACATCAGTAGCATCATGTGCTACAATGTCTTTATTTACAAATATAAGTGTATCACCTTTGTTAATTGTGATTTCCTGAGGTTTAAACTGCATTTCTTCGATGATGATTGTGTCGCTTGCAAAAGCAGGTGTCGCAGCCGAAACAACGGTACTGTCTGCTTGGTTGTCAGCAGTGGTTGTTCCTGTGTTGTTGCAACTGCTTAAGAAATACATACTGAATAATGAAGCTAAACCGATTTGCAATACTCTACGTATCATGATGTTAGTTATTTAGAAAATTCTTTTTGTACCATTTTGGCATGTTCAAGGTGTGCTTTTAATGCAGGTAGCACTTTGACAAGCAGGGCTTTAAGTTCAGCGTTTTGCGCTTGTGGAATTAAAACATTCTCAACAGTGCTGATGACTGCTTCGTGATATGAAACCTCATTGTCAATGTAGGCTTTGTCAAATGCAGCTCCGGTTTTTGAGTTAAGTGTTTTAGTGATTTTTTTAGAATCTGCTAACAATGATTTTGTAATATCATTAGTTTCAGGAGTTACACCAAGTTTGGTTGCTAAATCCACACACATTTTGATAACGCCATTATGGTCGTCAATCATGGTTTGGGCAAATCTTCTTACAGATTCATTTTTGGATTTTTTCAATGCAATTTTGCCGTAGTCCACATCTATTTGGTTTGCGGTTACTGCTATTGAAGCAATTTGGGGGTCTGATACTTTGGGTGCATTTTGTGCACTTCCATTCAAAGGCATTATAAATGTTGCGAAAAGCATTGTACTTGCCAACACAGAAAATTTTCTTAAATTTTTCATTTTACTAATTATTAGATTGTTTTTTTAAATTGAATCATCTTTATATCATTTGATTCACTCAATTAGAGTCGGAGTGTTTCAATTTGGTTACATGTTTTTATGGGATAAAATCATTGTTTTGTCCAAACAAGGGAGTTTAAATTTTGTTTGTTTCTCTTAATACTCTCGCAACCATGTTGTTACAATGAATATCGTGAAACTCAAATAGCTCGGATGGAGAATATGATTGTTCTATTATTGATTGCAGCATTTTCTTAGCCCTGTTTAATTTGGTTTTGACATTGCTTTCACTGAGTTCAAGTAAATGTGCAGTTTCTGCTGAACTTAAACCGTTGATTTCTCGCAGTGCAAATACCATTCGATATTCGTGTGGTACTTGACTAAGGGCGTCTTCTATTATTTTGCCTAATTCACGGTTGTGATAAATTTTAGAGGGGTCAGGGTTGGATTGTATTAACATGGGTGTGTCGTTATCGTGTACTTGAGAAGCAATTTCATGTTTATAGCTTGCTTTTTCTTTTTTCTTATAACAATTATTGAGCATGATACGGATAAGCCAAGTTTGAAAACTTGAGCGTCCTTTAAAATCTCTTAAGTGGCTATATGCCTGAATAAATGTCTCTTGAATGAGGTCTAAGGTGTCGTCATGATTGAAGTTGTAGGAACGCCCGATTTTGTATAAGTGTGCATTGTATTTTCTTACAATGAATTCATACTGTGCACCATTGCCATTAATGATATAATTGATAACCGTCTGCTCTTGAGAAGTTTCAGATTTGCGCATAATTCTTTTGTTGCATTTTCTCTATTAGAGTCGGTAATGCGACAAAAGGTTACAATACAGTTTGATTTTTTTTTAATCAGCACAAAATGTGTTTACTTAGCATTCTTAATCAACGCTTCAAGAAAGTCAGATGTGATTGGGTTCTCTGTAATAGCTTCTAATCCTTCTTTGTGTTGCAGTTGTTCTGCAAGCTCTTTCATTGATTTTATGGCATATTTGAGCAAAGCAGGACCCAAACTCACTCTGGCAACTCCAATTTTTTGCAAAGTGTTAAACGAAGGAATACCTTGCAAAGTAAGAATGTTTACAGGCAATTTAACCGCTTCAACTGTTGTTTGAATGTCTTGTAATTTTTTCATTACGATTGGATATAAGCAGTCAGCACCGGCTTCTTTATATGATAGACCTCTTTCAATGGTTTCAGCAAGGATATCTTCGGCACTGCTTTCCTTGCGATAAATATATGTGTCAGTTCTTGCATTGATAAAAAAGTGAATGTCTCTCTCTTGAGCAGTTTCGCGTATGGTCTTTATTTTGGCTGCCTGTGTCTTGTAATCCAGCAAGCGGTGTGTTTTTTTATCGGAATCTTCGATGTTTATCCCAATAACACCGGCATCTATAAGCGTGTTGATGTGTTGGGAGAGTTGCTCGTTACTGTCGGAATAGCCACTTTCAAAATCTACAGAAACAGGAATGGATACTGCGTTTGCAATTTTGGTAACTTGGGAAAGGAAATCATCAAAAGTCATTTTTTCTCCATCCAAATGACCTTGTGTAAATGCCATTGAAGCACTTGCCGTTGCAATGGCTTTATATCCGATTTCTTGTAATAATAGTGCTCCTAAAGGCTCCCAAATATTTGGCAGAATGAGCAGTTCCCCTGAATGATGTAAGTCAAAAAAGAGTTTGGCTTTTTGCTGTTGATTTGCAAAATTTTTCATGTGAATAGTTGTCAATACTGATGACAAGTGCGAACAAAAATTCAACTAAAGTTTTGGCTTCTTAAATACCGGTACGGTTGAGCAAGGTTCACCAAACATGAGAGATTGAACATGAGGCAATAGCATATTGGTTATTTCAACATAAGCGGCTTCTGAAATTTTGATTTTGCTGCAACCTTTAATTACCAATTTTGCATTGTGATAATCTTGAGAGTTAATGTGTTTGTGCAAATTCTCAAGTAAGAGTATGGTTTCTAATGTATCTAAATTCCCAAAAACAACTTTTTTGGCAATCCCGTTTAATTTACTTGCAACGAGCATATATGCCCAAGTCGGCACGATTGCATCTGCTGTGCATGTTATTGCGACATATTTGTTTGCAAATTCTTGCCAATCATTTGTTTTGATATAGTCTCTAAACTCTTTTTCTTTCAGTATTAAGCCCATGTAGAGATTTTCCCTTAAGTCAATCAATACGCGCTCTCCGGCTGGATAGTATTGCTCTAAATCCAAAGTGATAATGCCACTTGCCTGAATTTTGTTTACGATTTCCATCAGTTGTGCAAAGGTATAGAATTTCTAACCTGTGTAGTTCAAACAGTTTTGGGTGAATAGGTTTTGAAAATTAAAAACACCCTAATATTACGCCAAAGGAAGTTGTAAAACAGACTCTTTCAATTACTTTTGGCAGGTTAAAAGACTATTACTAATCAATCACAAAATGAAACAAATTGCAACCATCTATCTAAGCATAGCCACGCTCTTTATGGCATGTGGCAGACCTGCACCGCACACCGGAGAAGCAACTGAAGTGGCAAAGAAAGAATGGAAAACCCATGAAAACTCAATTTACTCCATTCAATATCCCAAAGATTGGACTTTAGATGAAACGGGGAAGATGGGGGCAGTTTTTGTGTTATTCTCTCCTGAACTTTCCGATCCTACTCAATTTAGAGTAAATATCAACTTGATAACAGAAGATCTGAGCCAACGTAATATTGGTATTGATGAATACATGCAGCTATCAGAAGACGCGCTCAAAGAGTATATTGCAGATGTTAAAATCATAGAGAATAAAAGAATTTCCAGAGATAAAGGTGTATATCATAAACTGGTTTTCTCAGCGGTAAATCAAGGTGCAAAACTGAAATGGGAGCAGCATTTTCATTTGAAAAATCAGACAGCTTATGTGTTAACACTGACAAGCGATGAAGCCAATTTTGATAAATTTAAAGACGTAGGCGAAACAGTATTGCAATCTTTTGTATTAAAGGATTGAGGAGGGAAGGGAATCTTTTTGCTTATTTTGTAGAGTACAAATCTAGTGTGATGGATGCACAATGAATTTATTGTTAAATCAAAAACTTTCAGAGAGTTATAAAAGTAAAGCTCGAATAGCGAGAGTGCTTACTGAGCAGTGGGTCTTCAATAATGCATATTGTCCCGGTTGTGGAAATCCTACTTTAATTTAATATGGAAATAATAAACCCGTGGCTGATTTTTTCTGTAAACATTGTGCAGAACAGTTTGAATTATAGAGTAAGGGACGTAGCTTTGGAAAATTAATTGCTGATGGTGCTTATTCCACTATGATTGAACAGATTACTGCAGATAATAATCCGAATTTTTTCTTTCTTACTTATTCAAGAGATTGGGTGATGAATGATTTTTTTTAATCCCAAAACAGTTTTGTACCCCCGAAATGAATATCAAAAGACCGCCCCTGCCAAAGACTGCAAGAAGAGCAGGTTGGGTTAGTTGTAATATTGATATTTCTAAAGTCTCGGAAGCGGAGAAGGTGCTCATAGTAAGAAAATCAAAAATTATCAATCGTGAAATAGTAAAAGAAACATTTAATAAAACTTTATTTCTCAGGTCATCAAGTAAAGAAGCAAAAGGCTGTATTTTGGATATATTGGCGTGTGTTGATGCAATTAAAAAGGAGACATTTACTCTTGATGAAGTATATAAATTTGAGGAAGATTTAAAGAAAAAATATCACAACAATAACTTTATTAAAGATAAAATCAGACAGCAACTTCAAGTTCTCAGAGATAAAGGAATCATTGAGTTTGTTAGTCGTTGACAATATAAAAAAATAGAATATGGAAATGTTTAAAATTGAAGTACAGGAGTTTTTATCAAGAATAATTGAAGTGGAAGCTGAAACAAAAGATGAAGCGATTTCAAAGGTGCTTCAATTGTATAGGGATGAAGAAATTGTTTTAGATTTATATGATTATGTGTTGACGGAAATTGACGAGTATATTGATTAAATTTTACATTGCATTAGCATTTTTCTACATTTATTCTGCTGTCTTATCGCTAAAATAATTATAAGACTGTGCTGGCTTTAGAGAATGTTTTGGGCAACAATTATGCAATCCCAAATCCCTTATTTTTGCCGCATCGAACTTTATCTGCAATACAGTTACTGGTGGTTAGTTGTAATTCTTATGATAACAGGAGTGGCAACTTGGTGGCTCTATCCAAAAGCGAAAGGAAATTCTAAAACAGATATTCTGTTTTGTTGGATTAAGCGAGTATGCAGATTTGGCGGGCTTTTTCTTTTGTTGTTATTGCTGCTTTCACCTGTGTTAAAGTTTTTGAGTCATGAGCAAGAAAAACCCTTGCTATTATTTTACTTGGACGATTCCCATAGTATAAAGGCAGTGGATTCGGTAGCAGCAACACAATTTCATCAGCAATGGGAGCAGTTTGCAGACCACATGCAAGGCGACTTTGATGTGCGAAAATTCTACTTTACGAGCGAAGTAAAAGATAGTTTTTCGGGATTTAATGGCAGAAAAACCCGCATGGAAGCTCCGACTGAGTACACACGGTCTGCATTTAAAAGAAAAAATACAGGGGCAATGATTGTGGCATCTGACGGTATTCTGAACGCAGGGATTAATCCTGTATATGCTCCTTTAGGTGATGATATTGCTGTGTTTACGGTGGGGTTGGGTGATTCAACACAGAAGAGAGATGTGTTGGTGAAAGAAGTGAATCACAATAGCTTGGTTTTTCTCAATAATGCTTTTACGGTTGTTGCCCATATTCAGGCTTTTGGATTTGAAGGAAAATCGGTCAAAGTAAGTCTTTTGCATGGAGGGAATGAAATACAATCATCAAATCTTACTTTCAGCTCATCTAATGATTATAAAACCATTGAATTTGTTGCTAATGCTGATAAACCGGGCTATCAGCGATATGCAGTTCAAGTGAGCGCTTTAGAAGAAGAACAAACCTTGACGAATAACCAAAAAGACTTTTTTGTTGAAGTCATAGACGGGAGAGAAAAAATTCTTTTGTTGTATCAATCGCCACATCCTGATGTGAATGCAATGGCGAGTGCATTGGCGGGTAATAAGAACTTTGAAGTCAAAACAATGTTTGCACAAGATGCGGAAGAAGCAGATTTGAAGGATGTGAGTTTGGTGATAGGCAATCAATTTCCATCGCGAAACAACAAGGATGCAAAATTGATGACGTTGATTCGTAATAAAAAAATTGCGTTTTGGGGTGTAATTGGAGGGCAAAGTCCGGTGGATCAACTATCTGTAGTATTGCCGGAACTCAGTATTGTGCGCAGGGGAAACTCTTGGAACGAAGCACAGTTAAGCATTAATTCTCATTTTAATGCTTTTTCTTTTTCTGAAAAACTATTGGAGCAACTACCGGATTGGTCTCCACTCTTTGCACCTTTTGGACAATATCGCAGTAAGTCAAATATGGAAGTGCTTGGGTATCAAGCCATCAGTAAGATTGCAACGGAATACCCCTTAATTGCTTTTACTGAAAATGACGGAGTAAAATCTGCATGGACGTTTGGAGAAGGTGTTTGGCGTTGGCGCATCAATGATTATGCGAGAAACAACAGCCCGGAATTGTTTGATGAATTATTCAATAAGATTGCTCGTTTCTTGATGATTAAAGAAGATAAACGAAGGTTTAGAGTGTATCCTATAAAGAATGAATTTGAGGAAGACGAGTCTGTGCGTTTTCAAGGGGAACTTTTTAATCAAAACTTTGAACCCATACAAGATGCTGAGATTGTGGTATCGTTGACAAATGAGGCAGGTAAAGATTTTACGTTCAGAATGAGCAATGCCGGTGCAAATGCCGGATATGATTTGGATGCAGGTAACTTTGAGGTAGGTTATTATAAATACAGTGCATCTGTAACAGGAAGGACGGAGTTTGAGAAAGTGAAAGGAGGTTTTTTAATCAAACCATTGCAAATCGAGCTTACACAATTACGTGCTGATTTTGGGCTTTTAAGAGAATGGGCAGCAAAGTCAGATGGTGCATTTTTTAATCGAGACCAATGGGATGAATTAGAAAAAGCCATCCGAAATGACCCTCGAATCAAACCGTTGATAAAAACAAAAACTAAAATTGAAGAACTGATAAAAATTGAAAATCTGCTCTTGATCATTGCCTTGCTTTTTGGTTTAGAATGGTTTATGAGAAAATGGGAAGGCGCATACTGAGCACAATTGAAGCAATTTTGGAGTCTGAAAATAATCTTGCAGGTTTTTTAATTTCATGCAAATTTGTAGCCCTATGAATTTATTTCGCAACGGAAGGGTAACAAAGGCGATGTTACTCTTTTCTTCTCTTGCATTGTCTTCAACGCTTTTTGGACAATCTGACACTTCCTCACAGCTTATTGATGACGTTATTATTCAAAGTGAAAGGATTCAAATTCCTTTTAATAAACAAAACCGCGACATTGTGATTTTGGATGCAAAAACGATTCAAACTTTGCCGGTGCAGTCACTTGATGAGATTCTGGGTTATATCTCAGGATTAGACATAAGACAACGTGGTCCTTGGGGTGGTCAAGCTGATGTGAGTGTAAACGGAGGAACATTTGACCAAACCTTGATTTTGCTCAATGGGGTTAAAGTCATTGATCCGCAGACTGGACACAACATGATGAACTTGCCAATCAGTCCTGATGCAATTGATAGAATTGAGATTATGCGAGGTTCTGCTGCAAGTGCATACGGAATTAATGCAATCAGTGGAGTAATTAATATTGTTACAAAGAAACCCAATGCAAGCAATGTATGGGTTAATGTAGGTTCCGGTTCTTCATTTGAGTCAGATACCTCTAATAGCATGCTGTATAGCGGTACTAACATAGGGGTGTCGGCAAGTTTTAATCATAAAAAAGTAAATCAATTTTTGTCTTTATATTCTCAAAATAGTTCAGGATATCGCTACAATACTGCGATGTCTAATCAGAAATTATTTTATCAAAATGAATTTGGATTGGGTGGAGAGAGTAAAATACAAATGATGGGCGGTTTTGTTTATAATGACTTTGGTGCTAATGCCTTTTATGCTGCACCGGGTGATATTGAATCGAAAGAGACTGTGCAGACAGGAATTGCTGCGGTCAAAGGAGAGTTTAAGCTAAGTCCGCATTGGAAAATGCGTCCAATGTTGAGCTATCGCTATGGGTTTGATGATTATTTATATACTCGCAAAAACCCTTCACTATATCGCAATCAACATTTTACACATGTAGTTGAAGGAGCTATTCATAATACATTGAAAAATCGTGTTGGAGTTTTTGGTATAGGAACTGAATATCGCTTGGAAACCATCAATAGCAACAGTCTTGGAAAAAGGAAAAGAGATAATGTTGGAGTATTTGTTAATTATAACTTTTCAAAAATTGAAAAACTTACTGCCAATGTTGGCGCATATCTTAACTACAGTGATTTTTTTGGATTGAAACTGTTGCCCTCTTTAGATGCAGGTTATCAACTCAATTCCCAATGGCGCATTTTTGCCAATATAGGCACAGGTACTCGTCTTCCCACCTATACTGACTGGTATTATAGGGGACCTCAGAACATTGGTAATAGCAATTTGATGCCAGAGAATGCAGTTCATTCAGAATTAGGGGTGAGATATAATAACAAAAGAAATTTCCAATCCTCAGTTATCGGTTTCTATCATGAAACAAATGATTTTATAGATTGGGTCAAAGACAGTATAGCGGCACCTTGGCAACCGGAGAATTTTCAAACAATCAGGATGCCCGGAGTAACAGTGAATGCTGACTATATTTTGTTTGTCAATGCAACAAAGAATACAGACAAGATTCAATTCGGATTGTCATATACCCGTTTAGAACCAACAATTGTAATTTTACAAGGCAATGAGAATCTGATTTCGCGTTATGCATTAGAAAACTTGACAGATCAACTTGTGATTCGTATGCAGTATAAGATGAAAGAAAAGTATTCAGTGATGGTTGCCGGAAGGTATGAACAAAGAGTACGTACTAAAGATTATGTGTTATTAGACGCCAAATTTGATGCAAGTTTTGGGAAAGTTAAAGCATATCTCAGTCTGAATAATCTACTCAATGTAACTTATATTGAAGCGGGAGCAGTGCCTTTGCCAGGCAGATGGGCTGTTGTGGGTGTGCAATGGCAATTGAATAGGTAATGCAGTGTTTTTATGGAAACAATCTGCTTTTAACCCATATCCCATCTTTTAAGTCATAGCAAATACGGTCGTGCAAGCGATTGCTTCTGCCTTGCCAAAACTCAAAATGAAATGGAATAAGTCTGAAACCTCCCCAATGGTCAGGGCGCTTTATTTCACTTGGATTTTCTTTGTTTAATTTCTCAAATATTTCTTCCAATTCAGCACGGTTTTTAAGTGTCTGACTTTGTGCTGAAGCAATGGCTCCTAATTGACTTTCGTAAGGTCGAGAATGAAAATATTCATCACTTTCAGCAGCACTCACTTGTTCAACCTTGCCTCTCACTCTGATTTGTCGAGCAATATCTAACCATAACAAGTTAATTGCTGCATAAGGATGTTGAATGAGTTCTTTGCCCTTGGATGAGTTGTAATTTGTATAAAACACAAAACCACTATCCACGCCCTTAAGCAATACTGTTCTTAGGTTAGGATGTCCGCTTTCATCAACAGTAGCTAAATTGATGGCGTTGGGTTCTAAAATATGACATGCTAAAGCATGCTGAAACCAGTTTTCAAACTGTTTAAATGGATTGCTGTCGGCATCTTTTTCGTCAAAGGGAGCCTGCATATAATTCTGTCTGAGGTTTTGAAGTGTTTCTTTGTCCAACATTCCTACAAAAGTAGTACAGAACAGCCTATTTTTGCACTTGATTTTGGAGGATGGAAAAGAATTCTAATACAACAGTTGTAGTAGGACTTTCGGGAGGTGTTGATTCCTCTGTGGCGGCATTGTTGCTCAAGGAACAGGGGTACAATGTGATTGGTATTTTTATGAGAAATTGGAACGATTCCTCTGTGTTGATTGATGATGAGTGTCCTTGGGTCGAGGACAGTAATGATGCAATGTTGGTAGCAGATAAGCTGGATATCCCTTTCCAGACTCTTGATTTGAGTGAACAATATAAAGAACGCATAGTCGATTATATGTTTGCAGAATATGAAGCAGGTAGGACTCCCAATCCTGATGTTTTATGCAACCGTGAGATTAAGTTTGATGTGTTTTTGGAAGCAGCGATAAAGTTAGGGGCGGACTATGTTGCTACCGGACATTATTGCCAAAAGCAAGAGCAAATTGTTGATGGAAAGACAGTGTATTCGCTTATTGCCGGAGCAGATGCCAATAAAGACCAGAGTTATTTTCTTAGCCAAATCTCACAAGAACAGCTTGCAAAAATTCTCTTTCCTATAGGTCATTTGCAAAAGTCCCAAGTGCGGGAACTTGCTCATCAAGCAGACTTGGTAACAGCAGAGAAGAAGGATTCGCAAGGGCTTTGTTTTATTGGAAAAGTGAGTCTGCCTGATTTCCTTCAAAGAAGATTGGCTGTCAAGAAAGGGTTGGTCGTAGAGATTTCACCCGATTCGCCAGCGTTTCAAAGACGTTTGAATGAAAAACCTTCTGATGAACATTCTGAGGAGTTTTTAGAATGGCTCTGTCAGCGTTGGCATTTTGTGAAAGAAGATGGAAAAGTTATCGGTGAGCAAAATGGCGCTCACTTTTATACAATAGGACAAAGAAGAGGACTGAATATTGGGGGGAAAGCGTTGCCATTGTTTGTATTAGCTACAGATGTAATTGAAAACGTGATTTATGTTGGACAAGGTGAGAATCATCCAGGACTTGCGGGCAAAGGGTTGTTTATGCAAGCCAAAGATGTTTCTTTTATTCGTGAGGATTTAGCTCCTGCATTGGGACAGGCTCTCGCTGTAAGGACACGTATTCGCTATAGGCAACCATTATTTGATGCTGCATTGGTTAGAAAGCCTAATGGTTATTATCTTGTATTTGACCACGAACATAATGCAGTAGCCCCGGGTCAGTTTGCTGCATTTTATCTTGAAAATGAATTAATAGGCAGTGGTGCGATTGCTCCATAGTGAGCGTGATCTGACATTTTTTTGTATGTTTGTCAACATGAAAAGACTTGCTCTGCTTTTTTGCATCTTACTTGGGATAGGCACAATTACACAAGCGCAGACAGTACCGGATTCAGTCAGATATTTTAGAATTAACAAAACACAAAGGGATACTTTACCTGATTTAAGTAACGAAATCAATATAAAGGTTAATTTGTTGCATTTGCCTTTTGGAGCAGGTGTTCCTTCTATTCATGCTGAATTCAAAAAGACAAAACACCTTTCCATAAACCTATCTATTTTTTATATATCTGTATTTGATGTATTTACTTTAACGAATTCAAGGTCTTTTGGTAGCAATGTTGTCGGACGTTATTATTTTGGAAAATTGAAACCTGTCAGTGGTTTTTATTTAGGCTTGGGAGCCTCTGCATTTATGGTCAATAGGGATGCGAATGCTACGAAGTCAAATTCAATATATCTGGGACCAAGAGCGGAGTTAGGATATAAAATCAGTCCGCAGCGCTGGGTTTTTGATTTTGGTTTAGGAACAAACTATTATTTCGAGGGTGGATTTCCTACCATGATGATAGGGGTGGGGTATAAAATTAGAAAATGATACATTAGTAAAATGAATGTTTCTAACTTTGCATTCAAAATAAGCAGCACATTGAAAAATGAAGTAAAATTGCTGCATCAATAGCAAGATATAATATGGAAATAAGAGTTCATAAAGAAAATGGTTTTGAATATGTGGAAGAAGGGGAAGGAGAAGTGTTGTTGTTATTGCATGGACTGTTTGGGGCACTTAGTAACTGGCAGCATGTGCTAGATAAATTCGCTGATAGATACAAAGTAGTTATACCCTTGATGCCAATTTTTACTATGCCACTCATGAAATTAGGTGTAAAAGGCTTGTCAGATTTTATCTATTCGTTTGTTCAATACAAGGGATATGATAAAGTAACCTTGTTGGGGAACTCTTTGGGTGGTCATGTTGGGCTTGTATTTGCGACTACACACCAAGACAAAGTCAAAGCGATGATGCTCACCGGTTCTTCAGGATTATATGAAAATGCTTTTGGCGGTTCTTACCCAAAAAGAGGCGATAGAGAGTATATTAGAAAAAAAGTAGAAGTTACTTTTTATGACCCTGCAACTACTACAGAAGAGTTGGTTGACGAGGTGTTAGCTATCACCAGCGATAGGAATATGGTGCTAAGGATTCTTACTATGGCAAAAAGTGCCATTAGACACAATATGCGTAAAGAAATTCCCTCTATCAAGGTTCCGGTTTGTTTAATCTGGGGTAAGCAAGATATTGTAACTCCGCCCCATGTAGCAGAAGAGTTTAGTCAATTGTTGCCTGACAATGAATTGCATTGGATTGATAAATGCGGTCATGCTGCCATGATGGAGCGTCCACATGAGTTTAATGAAATCTTAGACCGCTTTTTAACAAGGGTCTTACCTACAAAATAATAGTATGATTTCCTCTCAACTTCTCAATCCAAATTTATTTCCCTTACAAGCCAGTATGGGAGTGTTGGAGGCAGAGATGTTGTTTGAACAAGCCCAGGTGTTTTATCTCCCCGTTTTGTCACCTGAAAAACAAGTGTTGGGCTTGTTGTGTCTTGATCGTATGTTGGAGTTGAAGGCGGCTAATCAACATGATTTACAGGCTGTATTAGATAAACTGATTACTACAACGATACTACCTGATTCTTGTCATTATTTTGAAATTATTAATTTACTGAACCGATCGGAATCTGATGTGCTCCCTGTTGTGAATGAGCAAGGTCAGTATGTTGGTTGTGTTTCGCTGCATGAAATTATTCGCCAAGCTGCAAACCTACTTTCGGTGGAATATCCTGGAGCAATTGTAGTGGTTGAAACAGATGTTAAAAATTACAGTCTGGCAGACATAGTCAGATTGATTGAAGGCAATGATTGCAAGGTGTTGGGAATAGAGATAGTTGAAGTGCCGCGTTCGAGTAAAATTCATGTACATATCAAACTGAATACGGGTGTGCTCAGGTCTTTACTTGCAAGTTTTGAACGGTTTGGATATACTGTTTATGCACACTTTATGCGCCAAGATATTGCTGATGATACAGATGACAAATATCGTCAGTTAATGAATTACCTTGACTTGGATTGATTGCGGCTTGCCGGTACAAAAAGTGCTACTCTAAGAAAAAAACAATTGTGCTTACTACTCTTGCTTTTTGAAGATAAGGCTCTTGTGGTATAGAACTTTCTTCCTCATCATAGTAGTAATAATTGCCTGCAATGGTGATTTGTCCTTGAGAAGCAGTTTTAATCTTGCCTAATTTTGCTTTTGAATCATTGGCAAATTGCTCACCTGCGATACGCGCATTTTTGGTACTTTCAGCTATGAGTTTTGGTTTTATTGTATTGAGCTCAGGGAAAATATAATTAGCAGAAATGTTGGAGGTAAGGTCTTTGTTAATTAGGTCCATTTTGATTTGAGCAAGTTGTTCTTCTGTTTTTTTGATTTCTATGGATTTGATGTAAATATATTGCCAAACAGTATAACGGTCAATTTTTACATCGACTTGTTTTCCGTTAACCCATGATTTCTCATAGTATCTTTGACGGTCTGTAACATCCTTTTGTCCAATGGTAATCAATGAATCATGAATGCCAAACTCTTTGAGATAAGCCAACACTGCATTCTTTTTATCTTCGCTCGTTCTCAAAATTTCTTGCACATTATCTCCATTCATTGAAAAACTTACATTGATGGTGGCGGATGTAGCTTCCATATTCATTTCTGCGAGTCCTTTCACGGTTACAACGCGGTCTTTATCACTAAAAGTTTTTAGTCCTCTATAAATAAAGACTCCCAAAAGTACGAGCCCTAAAAAGAGGGATATTCCCATGAAGATTGATACTGCTCCTGATTTTCGTGCCATAGTTTATTAATTATTTTGATGAAACGTCTTTGCTTAGTTTTTATTCTGCAAGACTATTCAAAAGTAGCGAAATTTTGATTGCTTTTATTGAAACATTATTGGTTATTTTATATTAGAGGTGATGTTGAATTACTTGTCAATTTTAATATTAATGCTAATAAAAAAGCCAATTTCTCTCTAAGAGAAATTGGCTTCTACTACGAAAAATATTTAGTTATCCCTTTTTGGGTGGTTTGGCAATAGACTCTCTCATGTCAGTGTCCGCCATAATGTTTTTCATTTTATAATAATCCATTATGCCTAAATTGCCATTTCTGAAAGCTTCTGCCATAGCTTTTGGGACTTCGGCTTCTGCCTGAATAACGTTAGCACGTGCCTCCTGTGCTTTTGCTCTCATCTCTTGTTCACTTGCAACCGCCATTGCTCTTCTTTCTTCAGCTTTTGCTTGAGCAATGTTTTTATCAGCTTCTGCTTGGTCAATTTGGAGTTTAGCACCTATGTTTTCACCAATATTAATATCGGCAATGTCAATAGAAAGAATTTCAAATGCAGTACCGGCATCTAAACCTTTTGCTAATACAGTTTTAGAGATTCTATCAGGCTGCGCAAGCACTTCTTTGTGTGAGTTTGATGAACCGATTGTGGTTACAATCCCTTCACCAACACGGGCAAGTACAGTTTCTTCACCCGCACCTCCAACCAATTGGCGTATATTTGCTCGTACAGTAACTCTTGCAGTTGCAATCAACTGGATACCATCTTTTGCTACAGCCACGACCGGAGGAGTTGTAATTACTTTTGGGTTTACAGACATTTGAACTGCTTCAAACACATCTCTACCTGCAAGGTCAATAGCGGTTGCAGAATTAAAGTCTAGAGGGATATTTGCTTTGTCAGCTGAAATCAATGCATTCACTACATTGATGACATTACCGCCTGCAAGATAGTGAGCTTCTAATTGGTCGCGAGTAAGTTTAATACCGGCTTTTGTTGAATTGATTAAGGCTTTCACAATAATTGATGGTGGAACTTTTCGCCATCTCATAAAAATCAGTTGAATTAATGAGATTCTTACACCGGATAACAGTGCAGAGAACCACATTCCAATTGGTACAAAATAGAAGAATACCAAGAAGGCGATTATCATTCCGATAAAGCCGCCCATGTAAATTAGTGGGTTAAATGTGTCCATTTTATTTTAGTTAAGTTTAAATTTTGTTTACGTAAATTTTGCCTTGAGATAATTCAATGATTTGTATATCACAGCTTTGTTCTATCATTTCTCCTCGTGTGGATACTTCTGTTATAATATCTCCAAATCTGGCAGTACCCATTGGGCGTAGTGTGCTTAATGTGCGCCCTTGCATACCGATTTCAGGAATGAAACCTTCGATTTCATTTGATTTGCTTGTGATGTTTGTGTGAACAGTAACCTTTTGCCATAAATTGGTTTTTACTCCCCAAATTACCATCAGTATGAGCAGAGCAGCCATGCCGACAGTGCTCCAATTCCCGATAGTTGTACCATAAAGTTCATATACTTGCCAAATTGCAGCAATCCAACACAGTACACCAATAATGCCAATGACAAGTCCAGGAGTGATAAACAACTCCATTAAAACAAGTAATAAACCTAATCCAAGAAGAAATACTATCCAGCCCATTTTGCTTAAAATCGAGGGGTAAAATTAAAATAAAAATTGCTTTGATTTACAAATACGTTCACAATTCTTGTTTTTGGCTATTTTCGCGGCACTGACAAAACATGAGCAATAGTTTACAAGATATCAATTATAAACACGAAGAGATAGAAGCCAAGTGGCAACGTTATTGGGCTGCTAACAAAAGTTTTCGAGTAGTCAATTCTCCGACTGATTCGAAAAAATCATTTTATGTGTTGGATATGTTTCCTTATCCGAGTGGGGCTGGATTACATGTGGGACATCCTTTGGGGTATATTGCTTCTGATATAGTAGCACGGTATAAACGTCATTGTGGCTTTGCAGTTTTGCATCCGATGGGATATGATTCTTTTGGATTACCTGCGGAACAATATGCAATTCAAACAGGACAGCATCCCGCTAAGACAACCGAGGAGAATATTGCAAGATATAGAGCCCAACTTGATAAAATTGGTTTTTCGTTTGATTGGGAAAGAGAGGTAAGGACTTCTGACCCTGAGTATTATAAATGGACACAATGGATTTTTTTACAGTTGTTTAATGCTTGGTATAACCCAATAAACAATAAAGCAGAAAATGTCAAAACGCTGATTGCTCATTTTGAAAGTAACGGTACAAAAGGTATTGAATGTGATAGAGTTGAATCATTTACAGCTTCTCAATGGGGTACTTTTTCTGAACAACAACAACTTGAGATATTGATGAATTTTCGTTTGGCTTATCTCAGCGATGCATTTGTAAATTGGTGTCCTGCATTGGGTACTGTATTGGCTAATGACGAAGTCAAAGATGGTTTGTCTGAGCGCGGAGGATTTCCGGTTGAACGAAAGAAGATGAAACAATGGAGTATGCGCATTACAGCATATTCCGAGCGTTTGTTGCAGGATTTGGATGGATTAGATTGGAATGAAAATATTAAAGAGATTCAACGTAATTGGATAGGGAAGAGTGAAGGTTGTAGTATTCGTTTTTCGACAGAAGAAGGAGCACAAATTGAAGTTTTTACCACTCGTCCTGACACCCTATTTGGTGTGTCTTATCTCACGCTTGCCCCTGAACATGAGTTAATACATAAAATTGTTAGTCCGGCTCAAAAAGAAAAGGTTGATCAGTATATTGCCTATACGAAAACGCGCAGCGAACGCGAGCGTCAGTCAGATGTTAAAAAAATAACAGGAGAGTTTACAGGAGCTTACGCCATACATCCATTTAGCGGTGAAAGAATACCAATATGGGTTGGAGAATATGTGTTAGCAGGTTATGGAACCGGAGCCGTAATGGCAGTGCCGGCACATGATGAAAGGGATTTTGCTTTTGCAAAATATTTTCATTTACCTATCAAGCAAGTCATAACAACACCACAAAGCTGGGATATCTTGAAAGAACCCTGGTGTGAAAAACAAGGGCAAGCAATCAATTCCGATTTTTTGAATGGATTAGATGTCAACGAAGCTATCCAAACAATGATTGAAAACGTTGTTAAGAAAGGTCTTGGGGAAGGAAAAACGAATTATAGGTTAAGGGATGCAGCCTTTGGCAGACAGCGATATTGGGGGGAACCTATCCCTGTTTATTTTAAAGATGGAATGTCTTATCCGATAGCGGATGAGCATTTGCCTTTGATACTCCCGGAGATTGATTCTTTTTTGCCGACTGAAAACGGAGAGCCTCCATTGGGACGTGCAACCCGTTGGAATTATAATCCGCAAAGAGGAGTTGTTGCAAATGGTGAAGGTTATCCGATAGAACTCACAACTATGCCGGGATGGGCTGGAAGTTCTTGGTATTTTTTCCGGTATATGGATGCACAAAATAAGACTGAGTTTGCTAGTACAGATGCACTCTCTCGTTGGAAACAAGTGGACTTTTATGTGGGAGGAGCAGAGCATGCAACCGGACATTTGCTGTATGCAAGATTCTGGACGAAATTCCTTTTTGATATGAATTTTGTTCAGATTAAAGAGCCTTTTCAAAAAATGCTAAATCAGGGAATGATTTTGGGCGAAAGTGCATTTTGCTTTAGGGTCGAAAATGAAAAGAAATTTGTTTCTAAAAATCAAGTGGGGAACTTGAAAGTGCGTTCTGTTCGTGTTGACTTGTCAGTTGTGAATGATTTGTTAAATGAATTGGATATAGAAAGAATGAGGCAACATCCTCTCTATCAGGAGTTTAAAGATTTTGAATTTTTGTGTGAACCTAATGGGAAGTTCATTGTTGAACGTGAAGTCGAGAAAATGTCAAAATCAAAATACAATGTGGTCAACCCGGATGACATTTGTAGAGAATATGGAGCAGATACATTGCGCTTGTATGAAATGTTTTTAGGCCCGATAGAGGATGCGAAGCCTTGGAGCACTAAGGGAATTGAAGGTGTTTATAAATTTCTGAAAAAGCTTTGGCGTTTATTCTACAACGAAAATGGAAGTTTTTATTTGAGTAATGAAAAGCCGTCTGAAAAGGAGTTGAAAACACTGCATAAAACAATAAAAAAGGTTTCGGGAGATATTGAGAGTCTGTCTTTTAACACTTCAGTGAGTGCTTTTATGATTTGTGTCAATGAGTTACAAGATCTTCAATGTAATAAACGCCAAATATTAGAGCCTTTGTTAATTCTGTTATCACCTTTTGCACCACATGTTACAGAGGAACTATGGGAGCAATGCGGACATGAGGGAGGAATATCAACGTGTCAATGGCCCGAATTTAAGGAAGAATACTTGACCGAAAGCAGTATAGCGTATCCTGTCTCAATCAATGGGAAAACCAGAGTGCAAATTACCTTGCCGGCAACAGCAAATCAAGAACAAGTACAAGAGGCAGTGTTGGCAAACGAGATTGTGATAAAGTGGATGGAAGGGAAGCCGGTGCGTAAGTTTATTTTTGTTCCGGGAAAAATTGTCAATGTGGTAATCTGATTCAGGTTGGATTATTTTTTCGCTCCAAATACCTGAGTCCAATTGTTGCCTGATTTAGCCACGCCCATATCCTTAAACTTACTGTTCATAATGTTTTTGCAATGAGGTTCGCTGTGAATCCATGTTTCAACAACAGTTTCTTCATCAGGATAGTCGCGGGCAATATTTTCACCCCAAGCACTCCAATTATAATTTACTCTTTTGATTCTATCGCCTCCGTTGCTTCCATCAGAACCTTCGTGGTCAAAAAATTGGTTGTTATTCATGTCTTCAGCATGAATAGTGGCAGCTTGAGTTAATAGGTCATCCCATGTAATGGGAGAAACAGCCAGAAATTGGGTGTTTCCACATTTGCAACCATTCATGCGATAGTTATTAACTAACTCAAGTAGTTTTTTTTGAGAAGCTGTGAGGTTTGAGGTGTCGTTTATGTTTTCTATCTTACATCCATTAAAAGAAGCAATGCAATGATTCCTATTCCGATTTTCTTCATGTTCAAAATTTCAAGCCGCAATACTAACAAATTCCGATTTATTCAATCGCTGCTCATTCAATATTTTCGCCCTTTCCATTCGATTTTTGTGGGTGTCAAATAGAAAATAGCCATGATAGGAATTGCAATATATAAATACAAGTCATACAGGAGCATGTTTAACAATGATGGAGATTTTTGACCCACAAGGCGAGAGGTAGTCATGAGTTGTAAACTTTGTAAAATAAATTTAGCAAACCAAATAGCAAGCCATAGTGGAGGATTTGTAAATGCAATCCAAATCATAGCAATGTAGTAGATGGCAAGAACCAACATTAAGGATTTCCAAATAAAAGGAAGTTCCATTCCGCCTCTCATCCAGCGTTTGCGTTGGTGTAGCCAGTCATAAAAAGTGGGAATGGGGTCGCAAGACAGTACGGTTTGAGGATTGATAGGGTTGCGTATTTTATACCCTAACGCATGCACAATTTTAAAAAGTTTATAGTCTTCTGTAATGGAAAAGGGGAGATTTTCATATCCTCCGGAACGTCTGTATGCTTCTGCTGTGATAGCCATATTGTTCCCGACTGCTGTAACATTAGTTCCAATATTTGAAAAGCTATTATTTAGGCTCATAAAATATAGCCAATCTAGGGATAGTAAGTTTTGGAAAAAGCCACCACTTTCGCTCACTGTTATGCCGGATACAATTGCAGTTTTTTCATCAAAAGCTGCAAGTAGTCCTTTCATCCATGCAGGATTCATTTCAATGTCTGCATCTGTGATAAAGAAATATTTGCCTTTGGCTTGATTTGCCAAAAATGCCAATACCCTTGCTTTGCCTTTAGTTTGTTCGTATTCACTCCCGTCCAGATGGAATACCTGAATGTGGGAATGTTGTTTGGCAAAAGATTCAGCAATATTTCCTGTATTGTCTTCTGAACAATCATTGCCTATGAGTATCTCTAACTTGTCTTTTGGATAATCTAATTTTACTAATGTAGATAAGCATCTGGGAAGGTTCTTTTCTTCGTTGCGTACCGCTAAAAGCAGACTGATGAAAGGGAGATGTTCGTCAGGTTGTAAAGGTTCTTTTTGAATAGGAGTTTTTAAAAGTGCATAATAGCCAACAAGTTGCACAACAATATGAGCAATTGCAATGATGATAAAGAACCAGGTGATAAGTGTTAAAATCATGTCGCCTTTAGAGCAGGGCAAAAGTAGTGGTAATCTCTGTAGAATTAATTGACTTTGTTACTCTTCTGTAAAAGTTTGGCAAACTTGTTCCTTTGCTTGAACACATGCCTGTCTCGCATGAAGAAAAGTGACTGTAACCAAAGGATTATTAAGCAAGCGAATTGCTACCTTTGTATCCATTATGGAAGATATCATTCACAATTTAAAAATCGTGCATGAACGCATTGAAAAGACATGTAGAAGAGTAGGTAGAAATCCTGAAGAGGTGAGGTTGCTTTTAGCCACCAAAACTGTTCAACCGGATAGAATTAAGATTGCAATTGAAGCCGGAGAGCGACTGATTGGAGAAAATAAGGTGCAAGAGTTAAAAGATAAAGATGCAGCACTTGCTCCACTCAATATTGAACGACATTTTATCGGACATCTACAAACAAATAAAATCAAAGACGTAGTCAAGTATGCAAGTTGTGTTCAGTCTTTGGACAGGGTAGAAGTTGCAGAACAACTTGACAGACGCATGCAGATGTTAGGCAGAAGTATGGATGTGTTTATTCAAATTAATACTTCTAATGAGGAGAGTAAATTTGGTATTGCACCAAAAGAAGCGGTGGCATTTATAAAGCAAGTTAAGCAATTTCAAGCATTGAAAATTAAAGGGCTTATGACTATCGGACTTTTGGATGCTGATACAGAAATCATGAGACCTTGTCTAAAATTGTTGCGTCAAACAAGAGATATTGTGCTCAATGAAGGCATAGAAGGAGTTGACTCCTTGTTATTGTCTATGGGTATGTCCCATGATATCGAAATTGCAATTGAGGAAGGAAGTAATATTGTTCGTGTAGGTTCTGCTGTCTTTGGGAATAGAATTCCCGGTAAAGAAGTGTGGCATTAAAGTCTAAAGTTCGGATAGATTACCCGTGATTTGCCAAAACATCCATAGCAATAAAAGCCATCAATCCGGCACCGGTTTTAATAGCTTCTTCGTCAATGTTAAATTGCGGATTGTGGACGTTGTTTGTTATTCCCTTGCTCTCGTTGCGGATTCCTAATCTGTAAAAGCATGCAGGCACTTGGTGAGAATACCATGCAAAGTCTTCGGCAGCCATCCATATTCCTAATTCTTCTACTCTGCTTTCATCCAAATATTTGAGTGCAGAAGATTTGCATTGTCTTGTCAACTCAGGATTATTTTTCAAAAAGGGATATCCGTGTTCTATTTTCAAATCAAATTTAGCGCCCCTTGCTTCCGTTATATTTTTGACAAATGTATGAATCAATTCATGTGCCTTTGCTCTCCATTCTTCGTCCAGAGTTCTGAAAGTGCCTTCAATGTAAACTTCGTCCGGGATAACGTTGGTTGCGCCATTCGCTTGAACTTTTCCAAAAGACAATACACAAGGAATATGAGGAGGGCAAAATCTGCTCACAAGTTGTTGTAACTCTACAATCAGTGTTGCAGCAATGGTTACGGGGTCTATGCCTAAATGCGGCATTGCGCCATGTCCCCCTTTGCCTTTGATAGTTAAATATATCTCATCTGTACTTGCCATATACAACCCTTCTCTAAATCCTACGCTCCCAACATTAATCAAAGGCATAACATGTTGCCCCACAATCATATCTACCTTAGGATTGTTGAGTACCCCTTCCTTGATTAATAGGCTGGCTCCTCCGGGTAATTTTTCTTCTCCTGGCTGAAAAATCAATTTGATTTTTCCTTTGATATTTTCTTTGTTTTGATTGAGTATATAAGCTGCTCCCAACAAACATGTTGTGTGCACATCATGCCCACAGGCGTGCATAACACCGTCATTTTGAGACTTGTAAGATACATCATTTTTTTCAACAATTGGCAGTGCATCCAAGTCAGCTCTCAGCGCTATGGTCTTTCCCGGTTGAGTGCCTTCAATCATCCCAATTACTCCGGTAGTAGCCATGCGTTGGTTAGGAATTCCCCATTCGTTTAGAAAAGATTCAACGTACGAAGCCGTTGTGTGTTCTTCAAAAGAAAGTTCAGGATTTGAATGAATGTATCTTCTAATGTTTACCAAACGTTCAAACAATGATTCAGATAAGTTTTTGATATGGTCTATCATAAATAAAGCGCAATAATTAGCTTTTTTTGTTTGCTACAAAATAACGACTTTTGCCAATCCAATTACACAATGAAATTGTCAAAGTATATCATCGCTTTTTTGCTCTTAGGTACTGTTATTTTTATAGGTTGTGATGATGGTAAAGAAGTCGAATTTTACCTTATTCAGCGCACAAAAGATTATTTTAATTTTACTGATAACACCCGTTGGGTATATGATGTTGTTTCAGATTCTTCTCATCCGGTTGAGACATATACACTCCAAAACAAAATACGAAACATTAGAGCGGAAGGCAACTCAGAGATTATGGCGTATGATTTAGTAAGAGATGCTCAATACAAAATCAATGTGCGTTGTGAAGTGGGTCCAACTGAGTTTGCAGATAGAATTTCATTCTTGGTTGAAGAAGGCGCAAGCAAAACTGTTTCTGCATTTGTATGGGCACAAACCCATAGGTTCTATGCTGAAAATAATGATGAGATAAATAATATTGGAGCCGATACGCTTAATGGGAAAGCGTATCAAGATGTATGGCAGCTAAAAACAAAACGTAATGGAGATTTTAAAGAAATAAAATTTGCCAAAGGTTATGGGTTAATTTACATTGACTTTAAAGACGGACGCAAACTTTGTTTGAAAGAACTTAATAAGTAACCCAAAATTTTACTTAAACAAAAGCCCCAATCGGAATGAAGATCGGGGCTTTTTATTTTTAAGGTGTTGTTATTGATGATATTACATAGCCATATCAGAAATAAACTGCAATCTGCAGAGTCTGAGTTCTTCAATTGAAAAATCACCGTCAAATGCTTTGAGTGCTATTTCGATATTGTCTTCTTCTTGTTTTCTGAAAAAGTCAAACACCTCATCCAAGTATTCTTCATCCATGAGTTCGGAGAGGTAATACATTAAATCAAGTTTGGTTCCAGAGGCAACCATTTGTTCAAGTTCATCAATGAAATCACTAATGCTAACTCCTAAAGATCTCGCAATATCTTCAATGTCAACTTTCTTGTCAATATTTTGGATGATTGCAATTTTCTTTCTTGATTTCTCACCGGAAGTTTTTACAACAAAATCGTCTGGTCTGTCAATGTCATTTTCCTCTACATATTTTGCAATAAGTCGGATAAATTCCTCTCCATATTTTTCGGCTTTATTTCTGCCTACACCATGAACCTTTTCTAAGTCATCAATAGAGATTGGATATTTCATTGCCATATCTTCCAATGATGGATCCTGAAAGATGACATAAGGTGGCAGGTTGTTTTTCTTTGCTACCGTTTTCCTTAGGTCTTTAAGCATATTGAAAAGCACAGTGTCAGTTGAGCCTTCTACTGTTGCAGTTTCAAATGCTTCCTCATCCACACTTTCATATTCTATATCCACTGCCATGAGGAGAGAATAGGGGTTTTTAATAAACTCTCTGCCTTTGTCAGCCAGACTATAGAGTCCATATTTCTCAATATTCTTGTAGAGGAAGTTGTTGAGATAAGCTAATCTGGCTATACTTTTCCAAAATAAGTTGTCTTTTTCTTTACCAAAACCAAAGTCTTTCTCTTTATGATGTCCGTAATCTTTGATTGAGTCTGTTTTTTTGCCAATGGCAAAATTTACTAAATGATGGACGTTGTACTCACCTTTAAGCGTGGTATTCATCACTTGTAAAAAATCCACCATTTCATCCCTAACATCTTGTTTAGACTTAGGGTGGCGACAATTGTCGCACATTTCATTACAGTTTATTTCGTCAAATTCTTCTCCGAAATAATGTAATAAGAACTTGCGTCTGCATTGGCTTGATTCTGCATAAGCAGAAGTTTCATCAATTAAGAGCGTTCCAATTTCTTGCTCTGCAACAGGCTTGTCTTTAAGAAACTTTTCAAGTTTTTCTATATCGCTTGGATTGTAATACATGATACAATCACTTGAGATCCCGTCTCTACCGGAGCGGCCTGTCTCTTGATAATATCCTTCTAAGCTTTTGGGTACATCATAGTGCATCACAAAACGCACGTCCGGTTTGTCAATACCCATACCAAATGCAATCGTTGCCACAATCACATCTGCGTCTTCCATCAAAAATGCATCTTGGTTTTTTACTCTAGTTTTTGCATCCAATCCTGCATGATAGGGAAGCGCTTTTATTCCGTTAATGGCTAACATTTCAGCTATTTCTTCCACCTTTTTTCGGCTCAGGCAATATATAATTCCAGATTGCCCGTGGTGAGATTTAATATAGCTGACCATGTTCTTATATACTTTGTCTTTACTCTTCTTGGGACGTATGTCGTAAAATAAGTTTTCACGATTAAATGAAGATTTAAAGACTTGGGCATCTAACATATCAAGGTTTTTTTGGATATCATTTTGAACCTTGGGTGTTGCTGTCGCTGTGAGAGCTATAATAGGAACCGAAGAGTCAAGCTGGTGAACCATGGCTTTGATTCTTCTATATTCAGGTCTGAAATCATGTCCCCATTCAGAAATACAATGGGCTTCGTCAACCGCTACAAATGATACCTTGATTGTTCTGAGAAATTCTAAGGTTTCCTCTTTCTTCAAAGTTTCAGGAGCAACATACAATAACTTGGTGTTGCCTGAGGTAATATCTGATTTTACTGTGGTAATATCGGTTTTAGATAAAGAGGAGTTGAGGAAGTGGGCAATTTTATCGGTGCTGGAAAAGCCTCTGATAGAATCCACTTGGTTTTTCATCAAGGCAATGAGCGGAGATATAATTATGGCGGTACCGTCTTGCATCAATGCAGGCAGTTGATAACACAAACTCTTGCCTGCGCCTGTTGGCATGATTACAAAACAGTCGTTTCCATCTAATAAACATTGAATGACTTTTTCTTGTTCACCCTTAAAAGAATTGAAACCGAAGAACTGTTTCAGTGCTTCTTTGGGAGTCATTGTTTTATTTAATGTATTCATATTCAGTGATATACTCGAAAATTCGGGCTTTTTATTTGGGTGCACTAAATTAACACAAAAAAGTATTCAGAAAAGATATTTATCTTTCATTTTAATTTGCAAAGGTTTTGATAACAGAAAAAGAAATAATTACATTAGGAAAAGGTGCTCTTAGAGCGGAGATTGAAGGATTGAAGCACTTGGAAAATTCATTTCCGGATGATTTTGCACCACTTGTTCAATCAATCTTGCAGGTGAAAGGGCGTATTATTTTAACAGGCATTGGAAAAAGTGCAATCATTGCAGAAAAAATAACTGCCACTCTTAATTCCACAGGTACACCATCGATTTTTATGCATGCAGCAGAAGCAATACATGGAGATTTGGGGATGGTTCAGCAAGATGATTTAATCATAGCGTTGTCGCATAGTGGCAATACACCGGAAATTAAATATCTGGCAGGGCTTATTGTCAAAATGGGTAATCCGCTTGCTTGTATATGTGGAAATAAAGAATCGGCACTTGCAAAACTCTCTCAATGGGTGATAGCATATCATATTGAGCGAGAAGCATGTCCTTTGAATTTGGCACCTACCACAAGTACTACTTTGCAATTGGCATTGGGAGATGCATTGGCGATAGCGCTGTTGAGTAGCAGGAATTTTACTGCAACCGATTTTTCTAAATTTCACCCGGGAGGCAATTTGGGCAAAAAAATTTATTTGACATGCGGAGAAATTGCTTCTCAAAATGAAAAACCCGAAGTGCAATCTACAGATTCAATACAGCAAGTGATTGTTGAAATTTCACGCAAAAGATTAGGCGCAACGGCTGTTTTTGAACAAGATAAATTAGTGGGAATAATTACTGACGGAGATATTAGAAGAATGCTTGAAAAAAGTGTTAGTTTGCAGCATCTTGCCGCAAAGGACATTATGAGTAAAAATCCAAAAGTGTTTTCATCAAAAAGTCTTGCAGCCGAAGCGCTGGAGCTTTTAAAGCAGTTTAAAATTTCACAGTTGATCGTAGCCGATGAAGATGGAAAATATGTAGGCATGATTCATATTCACGATTTATATAAAGAAGGATTAGTTTAGTGATGAAGAAATTCAATCAGAATCATTATGCCATAATTATGGCTGGAGGTATTGGCAGCCGTTTCTGGCCCTGGAGTAAGAAGGCATATCCAAAGCAGTTTTTAGATATATTGGGTACAGGTCAAACCCTGTTACAACTCACTTATAGCAGGTTTCTCAATATAGTTCCGCAGGATAATATTTACATCATTTCAAATGAAATTTACACTCCGCTTATTCAAGAACAGCTCCCCAATATAGCAGTTGACAATATCATAAAAGAGCCGCAAGCCATGAACACCGCCCCTTGTGTGGCTTATGCTTCTTCGAAAATTCACAATTTAAATAAAAATGCAGTTTGTGTATTTGCTCCCAGTGATCATTTGATTTTAAAAGAAACAGTTTTTGTTGATACCGTCTTAAAGGGGCTTGAATTTGCAAGTAAAGAAAATTCTTTAGTTACGATTGGGATTACTCCTAACAGACCTGATACAGGGTACGGTTATATTCAATTCCTGACGCAAGGCTCAGACAATCTTGCACATAAAGTAAAAACCTTTACCGAGAAACCGGATCTTGAGTTAGCGCAGACGTTTGTTGACAGCGGAGAATTTTTATGGAACGCAGGTATTTTTATTTGGTCAACCAAGGCTATCATTGATGCTTTTGAGACACTGCAACCGGATGTGTTCATGCTATTTAAAGATGGTAGTAAGGTTTATAATACACCTGCTGAGGAAGCATACATTCGTAAAATTTATCCTCAAACAAAAAGTATTTCAATTGATTATGCCATCATGGAGAAGGCAGGCAATGTGTGTGTTATTCCGGCTGACTTGGGCTGGAGCGACTTGGGAACATGGAAATCCTTGTTTGAAGTTCGTGAAAAAACACTTGAGAATAATGTGATTCATGGGGATAAAATTTTAGCCTTAGACACAACGGGCTCTTTAGTGCTCAATCAAGAAAAAGAAAAAATAGTGGTTGTGAATGGATTGAAGGAAATGATGGTAATCAATACCCCGGATGCATTGATGATTTGTGAGCTTAACCGCGAACAAGAGGTGAAACACATTGTGAACGAGATTAAAAATAAGTACAAAGACAAATTTTCTTAATCCAATGCCTGTCTTGTTGCATAAACAATGAGTGAATTAGAAATGTAATTACTTACTTTTGCTTATATGAAAAAAGGCTTTATAGCTATTGCGTTTCTCTTACTCACTTTTTATTGTGCTAAAGCTCAGACTATTCTCACACTAAAAGATTGTATTGCACTTGCCTATAAATACAATCCACAAATACGCTCTGCTGAGTTACAAGCTCAAATTGCAAAAATTGATTGGAATAGCGCAAAATATTCTATGCTTCCTTCACTGTCAATGGGTGTGAATCATGGTTATAACTTTGGCCGTTCGATTGATCGATTTAGTAACCAATTTGTTACAAACCGTATTCTGACTGATTACTTTTCTATGAATGCAGATTGGGTGGTTTTTAATGGATTTCAAAAACAAAACAGTCTGAGAGCATCTCGTTTTAATTATCAAGCAGGAATGAAAGAGTTGGAAGCATATAAGAACCAAGTTGCATTGAATGTCGCTTCTGCTTATTTGTCTCTTTTGTTGTCAAAAGAACTTGTTAAGAGTATGGAGAGTCAAGTGAATGCTAGCAGAGAGCAGTTGGAACGAACTAAAAAGTTAGTGCTTTCCGGAGCAGCTGATAGGAGTGCTGAATTGGGATTGGAGGCTCAACTGGCAAATGAGAATTTATCCTTAGTAGAGGCTCTAAACCAAAAGGAAATGGCGCGTGTCAATTTACTTAACTTAATTCTGCTTCCACCTGCTGATAATTGGGATATAGAGGAGCCATCTGTTAATCAAACGGATTCCCCTGTTTTTGAATTAGATGCAGTCTATCAAAATGCGTTGAAAAATGTACCTGATATTCAGAGTAGTTTATTGAAAGTACAGAGTGCTGAAATGTCTGAAAAGGTAAATAGGGGAATGCAACTGCCTATGGTGTCCATCTATGCGAATATGAGTACGGTCTTTTCTCAAAATGCCCTTCAAATTACCAACATGACACCAATAGGTACACAAACAATCGGTTATGTTGATGGTACCAATCAACCGGTGTTACAGCCAACTTATAGAACTGAAACGAAGGTTGTGCCCTTTAATGAACAGCTAAATAATAACTTCGGAAGGACAGTGGGAGTGAGTTTTAGCTGGAATATTTTTAATGGAATGTATGTTCAGCACAATATTCAGAAAAGTAAACTGAATAGGGATATACAACAACAGAATTTACAGCAAACGCAAAATACGCTCAAAGCCAATATTGCCAAGTCAATTGCAGATTATAATGCCTCTATTGCAAAGAAAATTGCTGCTCAAAAGTCATTAGATGCTGCTCAATTGCAAATGGATTTTGCCGTCAAACGTTTTGAAAACGGATTAATGAATTTCTTTGATTATACAAATGCTAAAAATCAATTGCTGAAAGCAGAGATAGCTGTGTTGCAAGCCAAATATGAATGGTTGTTTAACCGAATGGTAGTGGAATTTTATAATGGTAATACAATTGAAATTAGGTAGCTTACAGCTTGTTTAGCACCTGATTGTATTCTCTTGTATTCCCTAAGATATCAATAGCACGTTTAATGTCTTTGTCAAATTTAAAAATAATAGGGTAGAGGTTCTTTTCGCCATAGTAACGTTTCGAAATCTCAATATTCAAAAGGCTAAGTACAATATCCTTGTAGCGTTCCCAATCCTTATCCTTGTTTTTGTTGATTTGAGTTTTCAAAGAAGTGATAGAGTTCTCTACATCTTGATTTAACTGTTCTTGGATAGCGGTGGATTTGATTCTTTCTACTTCTATCTCTGTTTGTGTTTGATATGTGAAACCTTTTGACAGGCAGAATTGTCTGAAATCATCATAAACAGAAGGTTTTAAGCTAAAAGATTCTATAGCAACGGAGTCCGGATTTTGTTTAAAATATTCAGTTGCAAAATCAAAAATATAACTACCGTTCCTAAGAGCAGAGAAAAACGCGCTGGATATTGGTTTTTCCTGTACAATATCCGGCTTTATTCCTGTACCTTCATATACTTTACGTTTGTTTTTAGTAAAGAAAGGTTTAGTAAGCGCAGATGAATCCTTGTGCTTGTGTTTACTGTAATCAATCTCTTGGATGCATCTGCCGGAAGGTATGTAGTATTTGGCGATTGTAACCTTGATTTGGTTTCGATAAGGCAAAGGAATTACATTTTGTACTAAGCCTTTACCGTAGGAGTTTTGTCCGATCACAATGCCTCTGTCCATGTCTTGAATTGTGCCGGCAACAATTTCAGAAGCAGAAGCCGAGTTTTCATTAATCAGAACGACAAGTGGAATAATGGTGTCAAGTGGGGTGTCGAAAGTTTTGTATTCTTGGTAGTATTCATCGGTTCTGCCACGTGTAACGACCAAGACTTGGTCTTTGTTTAAAAATAAGTTGAGAATCCTGATAGCATCAATCAATAAGCCTCCGCCATTGTTCCTTAAATCGAGAATAAGTCCTTCTAATTGTGCATTTTTCTTTAGCTCTAAGAAAGCACTTTTGACCTCTGCGGCAGAACCCTCCATAAACTGATCAAGTTTAATATAGCCATACTCTTTGGTAGCCATACCATAATAGGGGACATTGCTGAAATCCGTTTTTTGCCTTTCGAGGTTAAATTCAAGCAAGTCAGTGCCACGCATTATTTTTATTTTTAATATGCTTCCTACCGCACCTTCGAATGCTTCATAGGTTTCAGAAACAGATTTGTTTGAAAAATCTCTTTGGTTAATTTCCATTATGATGTCACCTAATCTTACGCCCAACAAATCTGCGGATGACCCCGATTTTATAGCAGTAATCACTATACGGTTTTGCATGAGTGCGACTTCTATTCCGGGTGTACCAAAATCGCCTTTTCTTTTAATAAGCGCATCTTCAACCTCCGATTCTGTATAGTAATTAGTGTAAGGGTCAAGGGAGGCAAGCATTGCGTCAATACCGGTTTTCATCAGTTCGCCAGGATTTACTTCTTCAACATAATTCAAGTGTACTTCTTTGTATGCAGACGCAAAAATTTCAAGGTTTTTTGTTACTTCAAAAAAGCCGGAATCTTTGATAGCAGAAAGTCCAATTATCAGCATCACGCCCAATGCAGAGAATCTTTTCCATTTCTTATTAAAGAATTTTGATAACATGCGCACAAATGTAGCAGATTGAACAAAGAAACGCAGTACTTACTCTTTGGTTTTCTTTAAAAATCTACTTACTAAATTGATAGATACCAAAGTCAGAGCCACAATAAACCCTATCCAGATACCGGAGGCACCCATGTCAAACTTAAAAGCAATTAAAATGCCTAATGGCATACCCAACAGCCAATAAGAGCCGCCTATAAGCAAAGTAGGTACTTTGACATCACGAATTCCGCGCAGCGCACCGGCAGCCACTACTTGTGTAGCATCAGGAATCTGAAATAATGCAGCAAGAACCAGTAACCAAGAAGCGATTTGTACTACATCGGGACTGTTATTAAAAAATAAAGGCAGTTGATTGCGAAATACAATAAGCGCAATGGCGAATATGGAGCCTGTTAATACTGTGATCACCAACGTTGATTTTCCGATAACCCTGATTTTGTGTGTGTTCTCTTGACCGTAAGCATTACTAATTCTAATTGAACACGCTTGAGACAGTCCGACAGTTCCCATGTATATAAAAGAAGCAATACTCAATGAGATTTGATGTGCTGCCTGAGATTGTGCGTCAATCGTGCCCACAAGAATTCCTGAAATAGCAAATGCACTCGCTTCTAAAACAATTTGCAACGCAATGGGAATTCCTAAATGTAACAGTTGCTTTATAGCGTCCATAGAGACATACCACTGACGCTTGATGACCTGGATGTATCTTTTGAATAATCTTGAGTTGAAAATATCTATGAGAATGGCTGCTAACATTAAAAACCTTGTGATTAAAGTTCCCCAGCCTGCACCCATAAGTTCTAATCTAGGGAAACCCCAGTTGCCAAATATCAGCAACCAATTAATGAAAATATTTATTGGGATTCCTGCCAATGAAATTGCCATTGCAACCTTTGTGAATTCTAAGCCATCCGCGAATTGTTTGCAAGCAATGAATAATATCATAGGTATCATTGAGAGTGCCATTATTTTTAAAAATGGTTGTGCAAGTTGTGCTACTTCAGGGTCTTGATTTAGATGATAGACTACATTGCTACTCATGTATAACCCAACACTGATGAGAATTGAAGCAATGATACTTATCACCATACCATTAAAAAAGTAGTGAGATACTTTGGGTGAATCATATTGTCCTTTTGACATTGATACCATTTGAGAGATAGCAATAGTAAGACCGATACCAAACACAAAAGGAATGTTGATAATACTAAAGACCAAAGAAGAAGCTGCTAATTGTTTGTAGTGCACAGCTCCTACCATTGCCGCATCAATGATGTGCAGTGCCATTTGAACGACTTCGCCTAAGATAATTGGAATGGCAAGTAAGGTAGTTCGTTTGACTTCTTCTATTGCACTCATTTAATTACATGTTCGATGGCTTCACCTATTTGTAAAAAAAAGTTGAGCACAAATTTAGGGTTATATAAAATAGTTATTGTAACGCCAAACAATGCACCTGATATATGTGCATCATGAGCAATGCCATCTCTTTTGTTTTGCATTTTCGCTTCATACCAAAGATAAATAATTCCAAAAATAAAAGCAGGCACAGGAATAACAAGCATTACACCAAGAAGTTTAAGAGGTTTCATTAAGATAAAGCTGAATAGTACCGCTGAAACCGCTCCCGATGCTCCCACTGCACTGTATGCAGGCGTATCTTTATATTCTTTAAATGCAGGCAGGGCAGAAACAATCAATGCCCCAAAGTACAAAAGCAGATAAAATGGTGTTGCAAGACCGTCAAAATAATCATAAAATACGTCTTCAACAGCAGTTCCGAAGGACCACAAAACGAACATATTGATAAACAAATGTCCGTAATCTGCATGCACAAACCCATGAGTCAACATTCTGTACAACTCTTTATGATGTTTGACTTGAAAAGGGTTGTATTTAAGTTTGTCAAATAATTCTCTGTTTGACAATGCTGCCAAAGACACCAAAACAGAAAGAGCTATGAGAATATAAGTTACCACTATTAATGCAGTTGTTGCGATAATTCTGCAAACGCACTCACTGCATTTGCGTTTTCATAAATAATTTTATAGACTGTTTCCATCATTGGCATTTCTGCACCAACACGCTTATTGAGCATATAAATTTGTTTTGCAGAATAATATCCCTCTGCTACCATTTTCATCTCCATTTGTGCTGAGGAGACAGAATATCCTCTGCCAAGCATACTCCCAAAAGTGCGATTACGACTCAGTTGGCTATATGCAGTTACTAACAAATCTCCCAAATATGCACTTTCATTTACCCTTAGAGAATCAATACCCAATTTTTGCAAAAAAGTTTCAATCTCGCGAATTGCATACGAAATCAAAACTGCTTTGTAATTGTCGCCATAGCCTAATCCGTTGGCAATTCCTGCAGCAATTGCATATATGTTTTTCAAAACGGCAGCATGCTCAATTCCAACAATGTCATCCGAAGCGGTACAATTGATATATCTACAGCGAAACAAAGGCAATAAGAATTCTGCTAATGCAATATTTTCAGAAGCAATCGTGAGATAGGATAGTCTTTCTCGTGCAACTTCTTCTGCATGACAAGGTCCACTGATACAAGCAATATCTTTGTGTGGTATATGTAAATGTGTGTGGATATAATCAGACACAATCTGAGTTGTTTCCGGTATCAAACCTTTGACTGCAGAAACTAAAATTTTCCCCTTAAATGCATCCCTTGTGATGCTGTTAATTGCTGTATGAACAAAAGCGGATGGGGTGGCTATAATAATGATTTCTGAGGAATTAACGCAAGCGGCAAGGTCATTGGTAGCGTTAACCCTCTTTTTGTCAAAGAAAACACTGCTGAGGTAGTTAGGATTATGACCGTATTGATAAAATGAATCCACATAGTCCTTGCTTCTCATCCACCAATGAATTTGGTTGATAAGAGGGCTTTCTGCCAAGATTTTAACAATGGCTGTAGCCCAACTTCCGGAGCCAATCACCGCAATGTTATGAGACATAGCGTTATTTTAGTTTTCTTTTAACTTCTTCTTCAGTGAAGACTTCAATATTGTCGCCAATTTGAAGATCATTAAATTTTTCTATGTGTAAACCACATTCATATCCTTTGGTAACTTCCTTCACATCATCCTTAAAGCGTTTGAGTGAGGCTAACCTTCCTGTATGAATAACTACACCATCTCTGATTATTCTGACATCAGAATTACGTGTGATTTTTCCATCGAGTACCATACATCCTGCAATAGTGCCGACTTTAGAAATATTAAACACTTCTCTTACCTCAACATCGCCAATCACTTTTTCAACTAATTCAGGAGATAACATACCTTCCATCGCAGACTTAATCTCTTCTATGGCTTTGTAGATAACAGAGTAGTGACGGATGTCAATTTGTTCAGATTCAGCAAGTTTTTTAGCACCTTGGGCGGGTCTCACTTGGAAACCTATAATAATCGCATCGGAAGCAGATGCCAGCAATACATCTGATTCTGTAATTTGACCTACACCTTTATGGATAATACTGATTTGAATTTCATCAGTAGAAAGTTTGAGTAATGAATCAGAGAGAGCCTCCACAGAACCATCCACATCACCTTTTACAATTAAATTCAGTTCCTTGAAGTTGCCCACTGCCAATCTTCTGCCAATTTCATCCAACGTAATATGTTTTGTAGAACGTATTCCTTGCTCTCTGAGAAGTTGAAAACGTTTATTTGCTAATTCTTTTGCTGAGGCTTCATCAGGGAATACTTGAAAAGGATCTCCGGCAGTAGGTGCACCGCTGAATCCAAGTACACTCACAGGTGCAGAAGGTCCTGCTTGTTCAATGCGTTGGAATCTTTCATTGAATAGGGCTTTAATCTTTCCATACCAAGCACCGGCTACCATGTGATCTCCAACTCTCAATGTTCCACTTTGAACTAATAGATTGGCAACGATTCCACGCCCTTTATCCATCTTTGCTTCAATTACAGTACCATTAGCAGCTTTGTTTGGATTGGTTTTCAGTTCTAGTAATTCTGCTTCTAACAATATTTTCTCAAGCAGTTTATCTACGTTTTTACCAAATTTTGCTGCAATTTCTTGACATTGATATTTGCCTCCCCATTCTTCAACCAAGATATTCATTTGCGAGAGTTCTTCGCGGATCTTATCCGGGTTGGCAGCGGGTTTATCAATTTTGTTAATAGCAAAAATCATAGGAACACCGGCAGCTTGTGCGTGACTGATTGCTTCTCGTGTTTGAGGCATTATGCTATCGTCTGCCGCAATTACAATAACTGCAATGTCAGTCAATTTAGCACCCCTCGCACGCATGGCTGTGAAGGCTTCGTGTCCGGGTGTGTCCAAGAATGTAATCCGTTGTTTATTTTCTAAAACGACTTCATAAGCACCAATATGTTGGGTAATTCCGCCAGCTTCTCCTGCAATCACGTTTGCAGAACGGATATAGTCAAGTAATGAGGTTTTACCATGGTCAACGTGTCCCATTACTGTAACAATAGGAGCACGAGGTAGTAAGTCTTCAGGACGATCTTTTTCTGTTTCTATATTGATCTGTGCATCCGCATCAACAAAATCTACTTCATAACCAAATTCGTCTGCAACTATGGTAATGGTTTCTGCGTCTAGGCGTTGATTTATAGAAACCATTAAACCTAAGCTAAAGCATGAGGTAATAATATCATTAACTCCAACATTCATAAGCGTTGCAAGTTCATTAGCAGAAATGAACTCAGTAACTTTTAGTACTTTTTCATCGCGTTCAAGTTGCTCCATATTTTTGAGCCTCTCTTCTGCATTGAATTCACGCCTTTGTCTTTTAAATTTAGATTTACTTGTTTTTCCTCTCCCTGATGTGTCAATCCTAGATAATGTTTGTTTAAGCCTGTCTTGAATTTCTTTTTCTGTAATTTCTTTTGGCTTTTCAAATTTCTTTTTGTTATTAAACTGAGTTTTGCTTTTTAGGGCATCTTCAATTTTTACTTTTTCAACTACTTTTCTAACTCTCTTCTTTTTGTCAAATGGTTGTTCTTTATCTTCTTTTGCCTTGTGATGAGGCTTCTTAGTAATAACAGGCTCAGTTTTGAGCTCAATTTTGCCTTTGACACTTAAACCCTTTAGTTTTTCGTATTGTGTTTTGATTAACTCAACTTCTTCGACTTCATTTTGTTGTTCAACATTTTGATTATCCAAATCTTTAGATTCAACAATTTCTTGGGTAGGAGTCTCTTTTGTTTTAGGAGGGGTGGCTTCTTTGTCCTCTTTAGTTTTCTTTTTAGATTGTTTAGAGGGTTTTGTTTTCTCGCTGATTTCATCAAGATTGATTTTACCTACTACTTTGGGTCCTTTTAATACTGAAGTGTTCTCTTGTTCTTTTGTCGGAGTTGTGTCTTTAATAGGTTCTTCAATAACCGGTTTTTCTTCAATTGTTTTATGAGTTTCTTGATTTTCGTTCAGGAGTTTGTTTTTAATAATAACTTGTTCTTCTTCATCCTCTTTTTCGTCTTCCTGTTGTACTGGTTTATTGCCGGGTTTAATTGAAATCTCAGTAGTAGGGGTTTCTTTTATTTTGTGTTGTTGTACACTCAATTTAAGAGACTTGGATTCATCTCTTGCAGCTTTGTCAGATTTGAATTCAGAAAGTAAATAGTCATACATTTCTGCTGATATTTTAGCAGTAGGTTTTGATTCAATATCAAACCCTTTATTTATCAATTTCTCAATCAATGTTTGAAAACTAACATTGAGTTCTGTTGCTACTTTATTTATTCTGTATGTTTTATCTGACATTTTGTTTTTGTTAAGTTGCCTTCTTGATTTTGAGACCTGTTTATTCAAAGGAAGAAGGCAGAACCTTTGAATACTCAGGGTTGTTGGTTGTTTACATCATTTGATTATTCAAATTCTGAAGCTAATATTTTTTTCACCTCAATAATTGTTTCTTCTTCGAGGTCAGTTCTTTTAATTAAATCATCAGTATCGGTATCTAACACAGATTTAGCGCTGTCTAAACCAATTGCCTTGAACTCGTTAATAATCCATTCGTCAATTTCATCAAGGAATTCATCAAGGTCAACATCCACTTCTTCACTCGAACCGGCTTCTCTGTAAATTTCTATTTCAAATCCGGTAAGTTTACCGGCAAGTTTGATATTGAATCCTCCTTTGCCAATTGCTAAACTTACTTGGTCGGAAGGCATGGTTACAATGGCTTTGTTTCCATCTAACTTAATATTAGAAATCTTTGCAGGGCTTAAAGAACGTTGGATAAAGAGTGTAGTGTTTGTTGTATAGTTTATCACGTCAATGTTTTCATTTCTTAATTCTCTCACAATGCCGTGAATTCTGGCACCTTTCATACCTACGCACGCACCCACAGGGTCTATTCTTTCATCATAGCTCTCTACGGCAACTTTTGCCCTTTCTCCCGGCTCTCTCACAACTTTTTTAATTGTAATTAAACCGTCAAGAATTTCAGGAACTTCTAATTCAAATAATCTTTCAAGGAAAACTGGAGAGGTACGAGATAGCACAATCTTGGGAGTTCCGTCATCAAAACGAACATCGGTAACAACCGCACGTGTAACTTCTCCTTTTTTGAAGAAGTCAGATGGAATCATTTCTGCTCTTGGTAAAATCAGTTCATTACCTTCATCATCAAGCAACATCATTTCTTTTTTCCAGATTTGATATACCTCTCCTGATACGATTTCGCCTATTCTGTTTTGGTATTTTTTGTAGATTTCACCTTTTTCCAATTCAAGAATTCTAGACATTAAAGTTTGGCGAGCAGCCAAAATTGCCCTTCTTCCAAAGTGTTCTATTGAAAGGATTTCAGAGGCTTCTTCACCAATTTCGTAGTCATCTTCAAGTTTTTTGGCTTCGGTAATACCAATTTGAAGATTTGAGTCTTCAACTTCGCAATCATCTACGATAAGGCGGTTTCTGTAAATTTCAAAATCACCTTTTTCAGTATTGATGATGATATCAAAGTTGTCGTCTGACCCGTATTTTTTTCTTAATACATTGCGAAAAACATCTTCGAGAACTCTCATCATGGTTACTCTATCAATGTTTTTGAATTCCTTGAATTCTGAAAAGGAATCTACTAGTCCTGCAATTGTTGACATGGTTTTTATTATTTAAATGACAAAATTATTTTACTTTCTTTTATTTGATTGAATGGTATTGTTCTCACCTCTCCTTCCTTGTCGCTGCGTCCTTTCACTTTTGACTTAATCAGGGTTGTTACTTCTATTTCGTCTTGGTTAACAGATTTGAGTCTTGCACTGAATTTGGTATTGTCGTTAAGCTCAAGTTGAAGTTCTCTTCCAATGTGCTTCTGATATTGCCTTGGTAATGCAATCGGTTCTTCCGCACCGGGGGAAGTGATGCTAAAACTGAATTTTTCTCTTTCTGCATCCATTTCCGGGTATTGTTCTATACTCTGCAGGAGTTTTCTGCTTATGTCTCCGCATTGGGCTATACTGAAACCGTCATCTCCATCTATGATAAAAACATAAGAACCTTTGTTTTCTTGGTGCGATTGTCCCACTAAGAAAAGGTCAGGATAGGCTTTGAGTATCCTTTCTAAGTTTTCGTTCAAAAATGTCTTAATATTCATTCTCGCAATTTGCCAAATAAAAAGGGGACATCTGTCCCCTCTTTCAAGTGCGCTGCAAATATAGGATTAAATTATTTCCTATGAAAATGAATTTTGATTTATTTGAATTGACGAGCCCGCCAAAGTGTATTGCCCTAAAATAGGGTTACACCGGATAGTGTAAAAATGGGAAAAAAGTGTAAAGCCATTTCAGGACTAACAATACCCGTAAACATACATCAGGTTTTCATCTTTATCCTGTAAATTTTTTTCAGGACTATACAGACTTTGCGACAGTTACCGAGACTTTTAATTCTGAAGGTAGCGACTTTATCCTTGACAAAAAAATAAAGACTACTTGGCACAAGACCATTACACTTAAACGCAAGACTTCTTTTAAAAATCATTACGTCCAGACAGTTTACCAGCGACTTTTCTTAGGCTTTTATCAATAAGACACTGACAAACAATGTTTAATAGCCTTGGACAGTTTTCTCAATTGCTTAGAGACCGATTGCAGTAAAATTAAATGGGGCGACAACGGAAAATCACTAAAGGCTACACCGACAATTTATTTAATCAACGAAAGAGAAATAATAGTTTGTAAAATTCAATGCGAGCATAAAAACGACTTTTGGACAACATTCAAACACGACTTGACGACAACATTTGGTAACGGGACTTATCGCACTATTGACACAGGTTGTGGCGGACCTATAAACTTCAAAAAAACGACCAATGACAAGTAAATTGGACAATAACAGACAGATAAGAACTGGCTACCAATATTGGTAACCGTTGCACAACTCTCTAAAAAAATAACATCATAAACGGCTTCATTAGAAGTGTTTTAAGCACACTTGATCTTTTAACTATGCTTTTTAAGTTGGTTTTTTTGGTGCCGGTTGTGTTGGCGTGGCAACAAAACAAAATGGACAAAAAGGAAGCGAAGGCATACCACACACACTTATAGCTCAATGGATGAAATAGTGGTAGGTTGAAGATATTAATTCCTAACAAGATCTATTTAGTCGCCCTTTAACATCTACAAAATAGGGTGGTAGAGTATTTGTTTCACTTACAACTTTCCGGAGCCGGTTTTGAAAGCACTTTTGTTTGTTTTGTTCGGTAATTATTCAATAGTCTCAAGAGTATAAGCAATAATCCGGGTTGCTTCCATTACTTGTTCTTTGGAAATGATCAACGGAGGAGCAAATCTGATTGTATGGTCATGAGTTTGTTTTGCAAGCAAGCCGTTGTCTTTTAGAGCCAAGCATACATTCTTAGCAGTTTTCCCATTAAAAGGGATAATGTCAATTGCATTCAGTAGTCCTTTGCCTCGAATAGCACTCACTTTTGAACTTGGTAACTTTCTCAACTCTGCTCTGAAAATTTCACCCATTTGCATTGCGTTTTCTGCCAATTTTTCTTCTACAATTACTTTTAAAGATTCTATTGCAACAACACAAGCCAATGGATTTCCGCCAAAGGTTGAACCATGTTCACCTGGTTTAAGAGTAAGCATTATTTCGTCATTACACAACACTGCGGAAACGGGCATCATGCCTCCAGAAAGCGCTTTGCCTAATACCACAATATCAGGTTTGATATCTTCATGATCGCAACAAAGCATCTTGCCGGTTCTGCCCATCCCTGTTTGCACTTCATCTGCTATAAAAAGAACTCCATATTTTTTACATAACGCTGCTGCATTGCTCAAATACCCATGGTCAGGCACAATAACACCTGCTTCACCTTGTATTGGCTCTACCATAAATCCGGCAATGTTTGCTTCTTTTAGTTTTTGTTCTAATGCCGATAAATCATTGTAGGGTATTAAATCAAAATTAGGCACAAAAGGACCAAAATCTTTGTAACTACTTGGGTCAGTGCTTGTACTTACAGCGGCAATTGAACGTCCCCAAAAGTTCCCTTTTGCAAAAATAATTCTTGCTTGATTTTGAGGGATTCCTTTAACTAAATATGCCCATTTGCGGCAAAGTTTTACCGCTGTCTCACATGCCTCTACACCACTGTTCATGGGTAGCACACGGTCGTAGCCTAAGAGATTGGTAATGTATTCTTCAAATAAACCGAGTTTGTCATTATAGAATGCTCGCGAGGTTAGGGTTAATCTTGCTGCTTGTTCTTGCATCGCCTTTACAATCCGCGGATGGCAGTGTCCTTGGTTGAGTGCGCTATAAGCACTTAGGCAGTCAATATATTTCTTGCCGTATACATCTTCAACGTAAATTCCAAATCCTTTGCTGAGTACTGCCGGTATCGGTTCATAGTTAAATGCACCATATTGTTTTTCTAAGTCAATGTAATATTGAGAACTCTTGTTTTCCATAGTGCTTGCAAAGTTATAGTATTGTAAGCTAATTTGTCCCGACTGTATATGTTGTATTATTCCGAAAAAGTTGACAGGATAAAACAATATTTTTTATTGGACTTTAAGTTTGTACTATCTTTGAAACGGTGAAAGACCTAAAGACAAAATTTCTCTTATTTCTTTTGTTCTTTTCAGTGTTTGTTGATGCTCAACAAGCGGGAATTGGTGTGGGAGAATGGCGAGTTCATCTACCGTATAACCGTTGTCATTACATAGCCGAAAATAAAGATAAAATCTTTGCTGCAGCCGAAAATGGATTCTTTGCTTATGGAAAGACAGATGGTAGCTTGGACAAACTCTCAACCATTAATGGATTTGCAGATGGTGAAGTGAATGTGTTGGGTTATGATCCTGAAACAGATAAGTTGTGGATTTGTTATTCCAATGCAAAAATTGATGTGTTGAGAAGAAATAAAATTACTCCGTTGGATGATGTGTATCGAAGTACAATAGCCGGAGATAAAAGCATTCATCATTTGCTTTTTTCTAATAGAAAGGTTTATATGTCAACCAGTATTGGAATTTTAGTGTTCAATCAAGATAAGATGGAAGTTAGCGAAAATTATTTGAATCTTGGTAAAGACCTTGTCAATTCTACTTTGCCAGTATATGGGACTGCAATTTTAGGAGATACTCTTTTTGCAGTTACCGGTAATAGTATCATGTTTGGTAAAATTGCACCCGGAGTTAATCTTGCCGATAATAGCAATTGGACTGTTATGGATACCTCCATTGGCAGTCGCCATATTGCTGCATTTAATGGGCTGTTATATGTGGAGAAAGACAGTCTGTTGCAAGTGTGGAATGGAAGTTCTTGGAATGTACTTTATGACAAAAGTATGGGGGCAGTGAATTCAATCAAAGTACACAACAATAGATTAGTGCTTACACTTGAACATTTGATAGATGTGATTCATGCAGATAATAGCTCACACAAGATGCAGAAAAATGCCACTGTAATGGGATTAGTGGATATGCAAGACAATTATTGGTATGTAACAAAAGGTTATGGTTTGATTAGGGTGAATAAGGATAGTTCAGAAACATTTTTTACTCCTAATGGACCCAACTCTCTGACTTCGTTTAGAATGTTGAACTATAACCAATCGTTTTGGGTAACCTCCGGTTCTTATTCTTTGGAATATACTCATACATACAACACCAACGGCTACAATATATTCAAAGAGAATCGTTGGACACAGAATCCCTATCGCGATAATGTCATCTTTAATGGGTTGCACGATTTTACATGTTTGACCAAGCATCCGAGCGAAAATAGAATGTTTGTTGGAACACAAGGGAAAGGGGTTATTGAGTTTGAAGGAGATGTTCCGGTTAGGGTTTACAATAGTAAAAACAGTACACTTGAGTACTTTACTTGGGATGGCGGAGGTTCAAAGGTGGATAGTTTTTATTATACTTCGGGTGTTAGTTATGATAAACAGGGCAATTTATGGGTGAGTAATTTTGATGTAGATAGTGCCTTGAGTGTCTATACAGCAGATAAGGTTTGGCTAGCATTTAAACTTCCTACTCGATATGTTGGAGAAGTGATGATAGATAACAATGGATATAAGTGGATTATTACCCCACGCCCGAATTTGTCAGGTAATGGGATTTGTGTCTTTGATGACAATGGAACTCCGTTGAATAAAGATGATGACAGGGGAGTGTTGTTTAATACACAGAATGTTGGTCTCCCAACGAATATGGTGCGTTGTCTTGCGCTTATGCCCAATAATGAGATTTGGGTAGGTACGGATGCAGGTCTGGTTGTTTTTAGAAATCCACAAAATGCGTTTTCAGGTAGTGCTAAAGCAGATAGAATTATCATTGAACAAGGAGGAGTTGGAGGGTATTTATTGGGTTCGGAAATTGTTTATCATATTGTTGTGGATGGAGCGGAGAGACGTTGGGTAGGCACAAATAAAGGAGCATGGTTAATTGACCGAAATGGAATGGATATTCTTCAGCATTTTGACATGCAAAATAGCCCTTTACCTTCTGACAACGTATTGAGTATAGGAGTGGACGAAAATACCGGAGAAGTGTTTTTTAATACAGACAAAGGTCTTTTCTCAATGAAAGGAAATGCCACCAAACCACAGACTGAAATGAGCAGTTTGAAAATATTTCCTAATCCTGTCCGCAGTGATTTTGATGGCGATGTTGCAATAGAAGGGTTGGCATTGGATTCTAGGGTTAAAATTACAGATATTAATGGCAATATTATTTTTGAAACGGTGAGCAATGGCGGTCGTGCTACTTGGAACTGTAGAACCTTTTCGGGAGTCAGACCTGCAACCGGGGTTTACCTTGTATTTGCTATTGATGGTAATGGTGAACAAAAAACAATGGGGAAGATTCTGTTTGTTAAATAAGGTGTTGTCATGTTAGCAAAAACAGAAGGGTTTATTCTACATAACGTGAAGTACGGAGATGCTTCCGTAATCTGTAAAATCTTTACACGTGATTTTGGCTTACAGAGTTTTATCTTTCAAGGAATTGCGTCCGGAAAGGGGAAAAAAGTTACACGTGCGCACTTGACTCCATTAAATTTGTTGGAAATAGATTTCTACCATCATCCGGTTAAAAACTTAAAACGTGCTAAAGAAGTAGTATGTAATCCAATTTTGCATAACCTGCATACAGTTCCGGCAAAACGTGCGCTCGGGGGCTTTATCCAAGAGGTGTTGAACAGATGTATTGCTGAGGAGGAAATCAATGCTGCATTATATGACCTTGTAAAAGAAACAATCTTGTTGATAGAGAACGAAGAGAAAGTGCCTGAATGGCTGCCACATTTGTTTATTATTCGTTTGTGTCGTATGCTTGGACATGGTATTTATGCTGATGATTATGCTCAAGGAAAGGTTTTTAGTATTGCAGAAGGGGGGTTTACAGCCTTGTTACATGCAAAACAATGCTTACACCCCGATATGTCCCATCAATTTGCTATGTTGTTGCGAGATAAACAAGCCTCTTTGACGTTCAGAAAAGAATTGCTTCAAAGCTTGATACAATTTTTGCAATACCATGTTATAGGCTCTAAACCCATTCAATCCATAGAAATCTTTTCGATGGTGATGGCTAGGTAGGAATTCGCCATATTTAAATCCACCAAAATCAATACTTAATAAACTTTCTATCCTAATTGAATTGGGCAAGTTATAAATTTGCGCAATGAAAAAGGCGATTTTGCTCATTCTTGATGGATGGGGCATTGGCAAAGGAGACAAGACAGATGCAATAGCAACAGCTCAGACTCCATTTACGGATAATTTATACCATAAATTTCCTCATGCACGTTTAACAACTTATGGTAATGCTGTTGGTTTGCCCGAAGGGCAAATGGGTAATTCAGAGGTTGGACACATGAATATTGGTGCAGGTAGGGTGGTGTGGCAAATGTTAGAAAGGATTAACAGGGCTTTTCATCATGGTGATGCAGAAAAAAATACTGAATTGAATCTGCTTTTTGATTACTGTAATCAACACCAAAAACCTTTGCACTTAATGGGTTTGGTAAGCGATGGAGGTGTACATTCATCTTTAGAACATTTAATTGCGTTAATTGAATTAGCACATAAGAAGCAAGTAAAGAAAATCTATATCCATGCTTTTACAGATGGCAGAGATACTGATCCTAAGAGTAGTGTTGGTTTCTTACAACTTCTCACAAAATCAGTTGGACATACGAATGCAAAATTAGCCACAGTCATTGGCAGATATTATGCAATGGATAGAGATAAACGATGGGAAAGGGTAAAAATGGCTTATGATTTATTACTAAATTCTCAAGGAACATATACCCAAGATGTAAATGAAGCGATTTATGCTCAGTATAATGCTGGTGTAACAGATGAGTTTTTGAAACCCATTGTAGTTTGTGATGCTGACAATACTCCCGTAGCCAATATAAAGGAAGATGATGCAATTTTGTTTTTTAATTTCCGAACAGATAGAGGACGACAGTTAACGAAAGTGCTTACACAAGAAGATTTGAGTGAATTTGGTATGCACAAACTGAATCTTCAATTTGCAACACTCACTGAGTATGAAAAAGATTTTAAGAATGTTGCAGTTATTTTTGAAAATCAAGATATACCCAATACACTTGGTGAATACTTGTCTAATCTTGGTAAGAAGCAGATTAGAGCTGCCGAAACTGAAAAATATCCCCATGTAACTTTCTTTTTTAGCGGTGGTAGAGAAGAAGTTTTTCCTAATGAGAAAAGAATTTTAATAAACTCACCCAAAGTTGCTACTTATGATTTGCAACCACAAATGAGTGCTCCTGAACTCAAACAAGCAGTCATAGCAGAAATTAAGAAAGCAGAAACCGATTTCTTCTGTGTCAATTTTGCAAATCCTGATATGGTTGGACATACCGGTGTGTTTTCTGCAATAGTCAAGGCAGTTGAAACGGTGGATGCTTGTATATCAGAAATTGTTACAGAAGCATTGGAACACGGATACACCTTGCTCATTACTGCCGATCATGGGAATGCCGATAATGCTGTCAATGCAGACGGGACACCCAATACCGCACATTCAATGAACCCCGTACCTGTGTGGATAGTTTCAGACCCGGTTATAAAAGAGTCAATGCACGATGGGGTTTTGGCAGATATTGCACCCACCATCCTGAAAATAATGCAAATACCTCAACCTGAAGAAATGTCCGGTAATGCGTTATTTTAATTCTTTCTTTTTCGTGTTTTTACTATTGATATCATGCTCTCATCAGCAGGATACAGGGCAGGTTCACCCTCAGTATTTTAGTTTAACGGAGTTTTTTAATCAAGAGATTGCACGCTTGGATTCACAAAGTCTTTATTTGTACAGAACAGTTCGTATTGGCAGCAAGGTTAGTGAAACAATTGACTCAACTCCGGAATGGAAAGAGGAGTTTTCGTTATTTCAAGACTGTGATATTAATAAACCTGAATTGGTGTCAGATTACTCGGTCGATTCGGTAATACAAGGTAATGAGAGACATTATTTGTATGAAAATATTTCAGCTACGAATAGAGTGAGCAACATTCATGTCTATTGGAAAAATAATTCACTGCCGGAATTGATTGAAATAACTGTTAAAGAGAAAAACTATTTCAAAGATGAAGAGTTTGTTTATAGTTATCAACCTTCATTAGCAATTGGTGTGATGGGAACACGCAAAAATCTCACTTCAGAAGAAAATGAATTTGAAATCTTAAGCGAAATCAGAAAAAAGTAGGTATAAAACCTGTATATAAGTTCAAACTGAATACCTTTATAATCTGAACCAATTAGCCCAATTTTGTAATCGTATATGAACCAATATGAAGATTTTTTACGGTATGTGTATCAAACAGGCGTTTTTAAAGGAGATCGCACAGGTACAGGTACTAAAAGTGTGTTTGGAGGACAGTTGCGTTTTGACTTAAATGCCGGTTTTCCTCTGGTTACTACTAAGAAAGTACACCTAAAGTCTATCATCTATGAATTATTGTGGTTTCTAAGAGGTGAAACCAATATTGCTTATTTAAAGGAGAACGGAGTAAGTATTTGGGATGAATGGGCAGATGCTGAAGGTAATCTTGGTCCGGTATATGGAAAACAATGGAGGAGTTGGGAATGTCCTGATGGAAACGTGATAGATCAAATCTCAGAACTCATTCAAGGGCTTAAAAATAACCCGGACAGCAGACGACATATTGTTACAGCTTGGAATCCGGCAGACTTGCCTAAGATGGCTCTCTCTCCTTGTCATTGTCTATTTCAGTTTTATGTTGCAGATGGTAAATTAAGTTGTCAATTATATCAACGCAGTGCAGATTTGTTTTTGGGTGTGCCCTTTAACATTGCCTCCTATGCATTACTCACAATGATGGTTGCTCAAGTTACAAACCTTAAGTTAGGAGAATATGTACACACGTTTGGTGATGCACATATCTACTCCAACCATTTTACGCAAGTAGAGACTCAATTATCCAGAAGTCCATTTCCGTACCCAACCATGAAAATTAATCCGTTAGTGAAAGACATATTTGACTTTAAATTTGAAGATTTTACTTTAGAGAATTATCAAAGTCATCCTGCTATCAAGGCTCCGGTTGCCGTTTAACTTATAATTTTGGAAAATGACATATAACAATATTTTATTAGATACAGAAGAAGGGATACTCACCATCACAATTAATCGTGAGGATAAAATGAATGCCCTCAATATTCAACTATTACAGGAAATTAAGTATGCAGTAACTGCTGCCCAAGTTGATTCAACAATAAAAGGAATAATTCTTATAGGAATCGGTTCCAAGGCTTTTGCAGCTGGTGCTGATATAGCAGAATTTGCAAATTTCACTGTTCAACAAGGTACAGAAATGAGTAAAGCAGGACATGAAGTCCTATTTGCAATTGAGCGTAGTGCCAAACCTGTTATTGCTGCTGTGAATGGCTTTGCATTGGGAGGAGGATGTGAATTGACGCTCGCATGTCATTTAAGATATGCTTCTGAAAATGCTAAATTTGGACAACCTGAAATCAATCTTGGTGTGCCTCCAGGATATGGAGGTACACAACGCTTGGCTCAAATTGTTGGAAAGGGCAGGGCATTGGAGATTTTACTCACCACAAACCCAATTGATGCTCAAAAAGCATTACACATTGGTTTGGTTAATGAAGTATTTTCATCTGAGAGTCTGATTGCAGAAACACGTTCAAGAATGAAAAAAATTATCTCAAAATCACCCAATGCAATAAGACAAGTAATTGAGTGTGTAAATGCTCATTATTTAAACCAACACAATGGATTTGAAAAAGAAATTCAAGAATTTGGAGCTGCTTTTGGCACAGGTGATTTTAAAGAAGGTACAAGTGCATTCTTAGAAAAACGTAAAGCGAGTTTTTAGTAAGAAGCTTCTTAATTGTATGGATACAAAAAATGGCTTGAAATATTCTCAAGCCTTTTTTATTAATAGATAATCAATACAAATGATTATCCACCGAAATCGTCAAATGATACATTCTCTTTAGGTACTCCAAAGTCTTCTGTCATTTTAACAACGGCAGCATTCATCATTGGAGGTCCACAGAAATAAAACTCAATATCTTCCGGAGCTTTATGTTTACTTAAATAATTGTCTATGAGAGCTTGGTGTACAAATCCGGTAAATCCGTCCCCTTCTCTGTCATCTACGTCTTTCATTACTTTCCAATTATCTTCAGGAAGAGGTTCTGAAAGAACAAGATAAAATCTAAAGTTTGGAAATTCTTTTTCGATTGCTTTGAAGTCATCTATATAGAAAAGCTCTCTTTTTGAACGACCACCATACCAGAAAGAGACCTTTCTGTCAGTCTGTTTTAATGTATGGAAAAGATGGAAAAGGTGAGAACGTAAAGGAGCCATTCCTGCACCACCACCAACATAAATCATTTCTGCTTTGGTATCTTTGATAAAGAATTCACCATAAGGACCAGAGATGGTAACTTTATCACCCGGCTTTTTACTGAACACATAAGAAGAGCAAATACCGGGGTTTACATCCATCCATCCATTTTTTGCTCTATCCCATGGTGGTGTTGCAATACGAATGTTCAGCATTACAATATTGCCTTCAGCGGGGTGATTAGCCATAGAATAAGCTCTAAAAATAGGTTCATCATTTTTCATCTTCAAATCCCATAGTTTAAATTTATCCCATTCTGATTGGAATTCGTTAGCGGGTTTGCCCATTCTTGGGTGAGATGTAATATCAATATCTTTATAATTAACATCACAAACAGGAACATCCACCTGTACATATCCCCCTGCTTTAAAATTAAGTGTTTCTCCTTCAGGTAATTTAACAACAAATTCTTTTATAAAAGAAGCAACGTTGTAATTTGATACAACTTCACATTCCCATTTTTTGATTCCAAATACCTCATCAGCAACTTTTATCTTTAAATCGTTCTTGACTTTTACTTGACAAGAAAGTCTCCAATGTTCTTTTTGCGCTTTGCGTTTAATATGTCCGGTTTCAGTAGGAAGTATAGAGCCTCCACCTTCAAATACTTGACACTTACATTCAGCACAAGTACCCTTTCCACCGCATGCAGAAGGCAAGAAAATTCCTGCACTTGATAATGTAGTGAGTAAGCTGCCTCCGGCTGGTACGCTCACAACTTTTTCATCATTAATGGTTATTTTAACATCGCCTTGCTGTACCATTTTCTTGGCTGCAATTATGATCAGGACAACCAAGAAGACAAGTATAATTAGGAATACAATTACACTAACAACAACAAGTGTCATATTTATGCTTAGTAGATTCATTTTCTTAAATTGTAAAACCGATAAAACTTAAAAACCCGAAAGCCATTAACCCGATAATAATAAAAGTGATTCCCACACCACGTAGAGGTCCTGGCACATTTGAATATTTGATTTTTTCTCTTAAAGCAGCTAAAGAAGTAATTGCTAAAAACCAACCAGTTCCTGAACCTAAACCATAAGCAGTTGCTTCGGCTAAGTTATATGGACGACCAACCATGAATAAAGAACCGGCTAATATTGCACAGTTTACTGCAAGTAGTGGAAGGAAAATTCCCAATGTGTTGTAAAGTGAAGGGTAGTATTTTTCTACAATCATTTCCAATAATTGAATAAATGCTGCTATAATAGAAATGTAGGTTAACAGTCCTAAGAAACTCAGGTCAATGTTTGCAAGTGCAGGAATACCTGTCCAAGCTAACGCACCTTCCGCTAAAAAATAATGATAAAATATCCAGTTGAGAGGTATGGTTACTGTTAATGCAATTATTACAGCAATACCTAATGAGAATGCTGCTTTAACTTCTTTTGAGATAGCAATAAATGTACACATCCCGAGGAAGTATGCGAAAATCATGTTATCTACGAAAACAGATTTTACGAATATTGAAATTATGCTTTCCATTTTATTTACTGTTTAATTTTATTCTTCTCTATAACCGTTTCTGGCTCTTTGCATCCAAACCACTAAACCAATGACAAAGCAAGCTCCGGCTGGTAAAATCATTACGCCATTACCTACATAACTGTCTCCGAGTAATTTATATCCGAAAAGTGATCCAGAACCTAATAACTCTCTGAAAACTGCTGTTATCATCAAGATAGCTCCGTAACCTGCACCATTTCCTATACCATCAAGTAAAGAAGGCCATGGTTTGTTGCCCATTGCAAAAGCTTCAATACGACCAAGCAAAATACAGTTGGTAAGAATCAAACTTATGTAAACGGACAATTGCTTAGATATGTCATAAGCATATGCCTTGAAAACCTGATCAATAATAACAACTAAGGTTGCTGCAACCATTAATTGTGCGATAATTCTAACCCTGTTTGGAATCAAATTTCTCATAAGAGAAATGATAAAACTTGATAATCCAACAATAATAGTTACACCAACTGCCATAAATAGAGCTGGTTTCATTTGCACTGTTACAGCTAATGCAGAGCAAATACCAAGTATTTGTACTGTAACCGGGTTATCAGCATCTAATGGGTTTGACAGGAGTTTTCTATTTTTTTTGCTGAACAAAGGTTCAGACTTGTGCTTGATAGGTTGTTCTATACTTTCTGTGCTCATAATTTACTTTGTTGTTAATTTAGAATTTAAATAAGCAGTATATGCTTGTAAATATGTCTCAAACATTACGTTAATGCCTTTACCTGTATTGGTTGCACCTGATAGACCATCAACTTTATGAGGTTCGTTTTCAAAAGCTTTGATGCTCACTTCGCCTCCACCCTTTTCACCTTTTTGCATGGTGATAGTGATAATATTGCCTTTGTCATCTCTAATTGATTTCCCCTTATATCTATCAGCAATTTGCTTTTCAGACATACGTGCTCCCAATCCGGGTGTTTCGCCTTTGTTATCTAATACAACACCTTTAATTGTTTTCATATCGGGTTCTATAGCTACATAAGCCCAAATGTCATCATAGAGTCCATGTCCATAAAATGGGAGTACAGTATATTCAACTTCTCCTTTGTCATTCAATATTTCATAGACAGGAAGATGTCTTTCTTTTAGGTCTTTTCTGTATTCATCAGATACTTTCACAGTTGCTTCGCTCATATCGAGTTCTTTAGAATCAACAGAAACTACTTTAGTCTTAACTTTACTGTCATATAATTTGTTGATTTCTTCTTTACTCATAGTTGACACATCAAGGAAAGTCCCCAGAATAGATTTCTTTTTCTCCAACTCAATATTTGCAATTTGAGCAGGTTTTAAACTTTCAGAAACGAAAGCAAGGATAACAGCTGAAAATACAGACAGCGTTATCATAAAAATTAAAATGTAAGAATTAGTTGGTTTTGGCACGGCTTAATCTCCTTTTTTTATTAGCTTCAATTACGTAATAATCTATTAATGGTGCAAACACATTCATTAATAGAATGGAAAGCATCATACCTTCCGGGTATGCAGGGTTCCAAGCTCTAATCATAACAGTTAGAATCCCTATAAGTAACCCGTAAATAATTTTTCCTTGTTCAGTTTGTGAGGCAGATACAGGATCAGTTGCCATGAACACTGCACCAAATGCAAATCCCCCTATAATTAAATGTTCCCAAGCCGGTAGTTGCATAAAGGCATTGCCACCGGGGATGAGGTTCATAAATGTCCCCATTAAGAATCCTCCTGCAAAAACAGAAACGATGATTTTCCAACTGCCCACACCGGTTATTCCCAATATGAGTGCTCCAATTAAACAAGCAAGTGTGGATGTTTCTCCAATTGAACCCGGTATTGTACCTAAAAATATATCCCAAGTTGAACTATTAATAGGGGTAGCAGAAGCCAAGTCTGCAAGTATTGTTGCTCCTGAATAAGCATCCGGTTTTCCTGCAATCCATACATCTCCTGACATTGCAACTGGATAAGCAAAGAACAAAAATGCACGGGCTGTTAGTGCCGGATTTAATACGTTCATTCCTGTACCGCCAAAGACTTCTTTTCCAATAATTACACAAAATGCAGCACCAACCGCAACCATCCATAGCGGTATGGTTGGAGGCATTACCAACGGAATTAACATACCGGTAACTAAGTACCCTTCATTAACCGAGTGTCCTCTGAGTTGTGCAAAAATAAATTCGATTCCTAACCCTACTACATAAGATACAATGATGATTGGGAGGACTTGCATGATACCATAGTTGAATTGTTGCATGAAAGTCGCTTCAATTCCTAAAGCTCGGAAGTGTTGTAATCCAACATTCCACATTCCAAATAATAGTGCAGGAAACAAGGCAATGATGACTGTCATCATTGTGCGTTTCAAATCAATCCCGTCTTTTATGTGTGTGCCACTATGTGTTGTGTGTCCGGGGACAAACAAGAATGTAGCAAAAGCATCATAAGTAGAGCCAAGTTTCTCAAACTTGCCTCCCTTTTCAAAATAGGGACGAGTAATTTCTAATTTTTTTCTAAAAAACTCTTTCATTGTTTTTATGACTCACTTTCTAAATAAGTAATTGCTTCTCTTAATATTTGTTGTAAAGGCATCTTAGAAGTGCAAACGAATTCGCAAAGAGCGATATCTTCTTCCACTATTTCATAAATACCCAAGCCTTCCATATTGTTAATGTCGAATGTGTAACATGCCTTCATAAGTTGTAATGGGAGAATGTCCATTGGTAAAACCTTTTCATATTCACCGGAAACAACAAAGGCTCTTTCTTCACCATGCATATTGGTATTTACATTATACTCAGTTTGAGGGTTCATATAAGATGTAAATGTTTTTGAAAGCGAAGGTCTTTTATAGCTTGGGAATAACCAGCCGAAAAACTCAGGCTCTGTACCTTCTTCTATTACCGAAATTGAAGTATGAAAAGTGCTAATAAACCCGTTGATATCAATTTTATCTCCTGTCAAAGGGTTGCCACTGATAATACGAACAGCCTTGTTCTGGATGTTGTTTTCCAATACCTTACTTACTTGACAGCCAATATTTGATTTAAAATAACCTCTTTTGTTTACTAAGTTGCCTGATATTGAAAAGAATCTTGAAGTGTCATACACACCGTTGTTAAACAAACGACCAATAGTAACTAAGTCTTGAGCATTAACAGTCCAAACGGTTTCATCTTTGTTTATGGGAGCAGTATGATGTATTTGAATTCCAACATTGCCTGCCGGATGAGGACCATCAAAATATGTAATGACAACATTGTGCAATTTTTCAAATATGCTATGACCTTTTTGCGCAACAGAAAGACCTACGTAAATCTTGCCTTCAGTGATTTTGCTCAAAGCATCTATTGCGGTTTGTAATTGCTGCTCTTCTCCGGCCACTGCAAATTCTAAATCGGTAGCATAAGGAGATGAATCAAATCCGGAAATAAAAATGTTCTTTGGTGTTAATTCTGTTTGAGGCACCTTGTTAAAAGGACGTTGACGAATGAGTGTCCAACATCCGCTTTGTAGTAACTTAGATTTAATCTCCTCTGCGGACAGTGTACTTGGATTTGCTTTGCCGAAATCAACAAATTCATTCTTAGCATCAGCGAGAATATGGATTTCTAATATAACCCTTCTTTCACCTCTTACAATCTCTACAATTTCACCGCTAACCGGAGAAGTAAAAATTACTTTATCATCCGCTTTATCATGAAAAATAGGAGAACCGGCTTTTACTTCAGAACCTTGTTCTACCATTAGTCTGGGGATGAGTCCTTTAAAATCAGGCGGTTTTACCGCGAATACACGAGATGAAAACGAAGGAAGCTCGAATTTTGTAGCTGTCCCGGTGAGTTTTATATCGTAGCCTTTTCTTAATTTTATTGTGTTTGACATGCCTAAGCACTTTTTAAAACCGCTGCGAAATTAGATGTTATCTTCAATCTGCAAAGTGAATTTTGGATAAAATGTTATTTATATGATGCTATTGCTTACACTTCTTTTACGCATTAGCTTCTGCATACATTTCTATGGGAGGACAAGCGCAAATTAAGTTCCTGTCACCATAAGTACTGTTTACTCTTGAAACCGTAGCCCAAAACTTGTTTTGCAAAACAAATGATGCCGGATAAGCTGCTTTTTCTCTGCTATATGGATGCGCCCATACATCTGCAATTACAGATTTAGCTGTGTGGGGTGCATTAACCAACACATTGTCTTCTTTTGGCATCATTCCTGTTTCGACTTCTCTGATTTCTTCTCTGATTGATAACATAGCGTCAATAAACCTGTCAAGTTCACCTTTTGACTCACTTTCTGTTGGTTCAATCATCAGCGTATTTGGTATCGGGAAAGACAGGGTTGGTGCATGGAAGCCATAATCCATAAGCCTTTTTGCAATATCTTCTGCTTCGATACCGCTGGTAGCTTTAAATGGTCTTATATCAAGAATAAATTCATGTGCAGCATATCCATTTTTGCCTGAATATACTGTTTGATAAACTGTTTCAAGGCGTGCTTTCATATAGTTAGCATTCAGTATAGCTATTTGTGTAGCTCTTTTTAATCCAGCAGCACCCATCATTTTGATATAAGCATAAGAAATTAGAATAATGTTAGCACTGCCAAATGGTGCAGCAGAGACTGCTCCAATTCCTTTATTACCACCTGTAGAAACTAAAGAATGTCCGGGTAAGAAAGGAACAAGGTGAGAAGCAACACAAATAGGACCCATACCCGGTCCGCCTCCTCCATGAGGTATGCAAAAGGTTTTGTGTAAATTCAAATGACAAACATCTGCTCCGATATTGCCGGGGCTGGTTAAACCTACTTGAGCGTTCATGTTCGCTCCATCCATGTAAACTTGTCCGCCATAAGAATGGATCAGGTCTGTTACTTCTTTTACTCCTTCTTCAAATACCCCGAATGTTGAAGGGTAGGTGAGCATTAGACATGCTAAGTTGTCTTTGTTTGCTTCCGCTTTGGATTTTAAATCTTCAAAGTCAATATTTCCTTTTGTGTCTGTTTTAACAACCACCACTTTCATCCCTGCCATTACTGCACTTGCCGGGTTTGTACCGTGTGCAGATTCCGGAATCAATGCAACATTCTTATGTGCTTCACCTTTGTTTAAAAAGTATTCTCTAATGACCAAAAGTCCGGTATATTCACCTTGTGCACCGGCATTTGGCTGCAGTGATACACCGGAGAATCCTGTGATTTCTGCTAAGTCATTTGAAAACTCTTTTAAAAGCTCGGTATATCCTTCTATTTGATCAGCAGGACAGAAAGGGTGTAGGCTATTAAACTCTGTCCATGTAACAGGAATCATTTCTGTTGTTGCATTCAATTTCATTGTACAGCTACCTAATGAAATCATGCTTTGGCATAATGATAAGTCTTTGCTTTCTAACCTCTTTATATATCTTAACATTTGATGTTCGGAGTGATGGCTGTTAAACACCGGATGGGTTAAGTAAGCAGAGGTTCTTACAAATTCTCGCTCCCAACTTAATTCACTGTTTTCATGGAAAGTGCAAGTGTGGTTTTTGCCTGCTGTTTGCGCAAATAAATTCACTATTGTTTGAATATCTTCTTCTGAACTTGTTTCATCAATCGAAATTCCTATATGATTGTTTTCAAAGTATCTAAAATTAATATTTGCACTGATTGCAAAGTTTTTAATTGCATTTAAATTAGAACCTGCATCTATATATAAGGTGTCAAAGAAATTTTTATTTACTTGTTTAAAACCGAGTGATGTAAGTGCATTTTCAAGTGATTTGGTTAGGAAATGAACTTTAGAAGCAATAGCTTTTAAACCGTTTGGACCATGATATACAGCATACATGGATGCCATGATAGCAAGTAGCACCTGAGAGGTACAAATATTACTAGTAGCAGCTTGTCTTCTAATGTGTTGTTCTCTGGTTTGCAGTGCCATTCGCAGTGCAGGGTCATTATTTGCATCAATTGAAACGCCTATAATACGACCGGGAACCTGTCTTTTATATTCATCTTTTGTGGCAAAGAATGCGGCATGAGGTCCGCCAAAACCCATCGGTACGCCAAACCTTTGCGTAGAACCAATTACACAGTCTGCACCCCATTCAGCAGGAGGGGTTAACATGGTGAGCGCTAACAAATCAGAACCGGCACACACTAAAATATTTGCAGCATGACATTTTTCTGTAAATGATTGATAACTCACTATGTTTCCTGTGTTGTTAGGATATTGAATATAGGCGCCAAAGAAATCAACCGAAGGGGAGAAAGTATTATAATCGCCAACGACAACTTCCCATCCAAGAGGCAGTGCACGTGTCTTGATTACATCTATAGTTTGTGGAAATACTTCTTTATCAACAAAAAATTTAGTAGCTGATTTATTTACTGAAAGATTCTTGAACATGCTCATTGCCTCAGCAGCAGCAGTAGCTTCATCTAATAATGAAGCATTCGCGATTTCCATTCCCGTTAGCTCGATGATAAGTGTTTGGAAGTTTAATAGAGCTTCAAGTCGTCCTTGAGAAATCTCTGCTTGGTAAGGAGTGTATTGTGTGTACCATCCAGGGTTTTCCATGATATTGCGTAAAATCACACCCGGAGTGTAAGTGTCATAGTATCCCAATCCAATGTAGTTTTTGTAAACTTTATTTTTTGCACCAATTACTTTAAGCTTTGCGAGCAATTCATTTTCTGAAATTGCCGGAGCAAGATTGAGTTCTTTTGCAAGACGAATATTCTTAGGAATTGTTTTGTTAATTAATTCATCTACTGAATTTAAGCCTAATGTTTTAAGCATCTGCTCTACTTCGCTTTGGTTAGGTCCGTTATGCCTGTCAACAAAGCTGTGAAAGGGTTGAGTTGATAATTTCATGATTGATTTTTGGTTGTGCAAAAGTAGTATTTTTTAACATGAAAAAATGGGTGTTAGTTTTTATCCTTTTATTAACAAATTGCACTGTGTTTCTTTATTTGGCTTTACAATTAATGATTTGTCAAGAAGTTGTTTAAAGTCGTCAATTTTCAACATAACACATCTTTGGTTATGCAATTCAAGTTTGTGCGTTTAAAATAAAAAATTAGTTTTGCCGTTTACAAAAAATGCAAAATACCCTTCAACCCATACTCAATAAGGTAGGATATTTAATGAAGCGAGGCTTTTTAATATTGAGCCTTTTCGCTCTGCATACCACAATTCTTGAAGCATCTGAAGGAGATAAAGTCAACTCAATTAATCGTATTGATAGCTTAACAATGCAGTTATTGCGTTTTGATTCTAAGTTTGAGAATAAGATTAATGTATTTGAACAACCCATCACAGAGGAGTTGTTTTATTCTAAAATGAAAATGTTGGGCAGTAGGTTTGATTTTAAATACAATGCTGATGTTGCGCGTCAAATTGGTTTTATGACCAATCCGGCAAGCACATTTATGGCTAAAACCTTACCTAATAGTGTTACATATCTTCCAATCTTTAGTGAGGTTTTAGACAAAAGAAAGTTGCCGGATGAAATTAAGTATCTTGCGGTAATAGAATCTGCGCTAAATCCCAATGCGGTTTCATGGTGTGGCGCGACTGGTTTGTGGCAGTTTATGCAGGGGACAGGTAGGTTGATGAACTTGCAAATAAATGGTGAAATTGATGAACGTAAGGATATTGTAAAATCTACAGAGAAGGCTTTCTCCTATTTAGAAAGTATGTACACATTGTATGGTGATTGGTTTATGGCGCTTGCTGCATATAACTGTGGTCCGGGTAATGTTAACAAAGCAATTGCACGTTCAGGAGGCAAAAGAGATTATTGGTCAGTTAGAAAGTTCCTTCCGCGCGAGACACAGCAATATGTACCAAAATTTATTGCAGCAGTTTTTGTAATGAACTTTGTTGACTTGAATTCACTTTTCGCTTGTGAGGATAAGTATTATAAAATAGTTCCTGTAGAATTATCAAAGCCGATGAACCTTAACTTAGCCTCAGCTTTATTGGACTGGGAACCGGGTTTTATTAGTGAATATAATGCCTTTTATAAAATGGATTTTATCCCTGAATTTTACAATGATAAACGCCTTTACTTGCCGTATTATGCAGCAATGCAGTTTATTGAAATGGAGGAGTTTATTTATTCTGTTCAGGATAATTTAGTATTCAGCAATAATTACCAAAGTTCAAAGAAATTGGTATATCACAAAGTACACAAAGGCGAAACCCTGTATCGTGTTGCTTCTAAATACAATGTTACTGTTGATGATATTATTCGTTGGAATAAACTTAAAAAGAAAGTAGTTTTTGCGGGTCAATCACTCAAAATCTATAAAACCGTTACTCCTGATGTGAATGTAAATTTTGCAAACCAAGAATATGCTTATTATGTCGTTTTAGACGAATATGAAACATTAGGAGCTATTTGTGAGAAAATCGGAATGTGTGACTTTGAAAAAACAATCGCAAATAATGATATTATTTCAGAATGTGATTTGTTGAGCAGAGGTACTGTTATTAAAATTTACCCTAAATGCCAGGGGCTATGAGATTTGTTGTAGTATCACTCATTGCATTATTTTTTGTTTCTTGTTTTAATGATTCACCGGTTGTAACATCCAAAGGTGAACCTGGAAGATTAGTTTTAGTTACTTCCGATCAACTATATCATGAAATTGATTCAACATTAGATAAAGTGTTTTATGAGCCGCAACCTTGGTTAGCAATGTCTGAAGCGTACTTCAAACTATCCAAAATGGATAAGGATGCCTTTAAAAGAAGTTTCATGGAGTATCAAACAATTTTGTTTTTGATAACTAAAGAGAATTACGAAGAGTTTAAAATCTTAGTACCACAAATTGCATCAGCTGACTTAGAAGCATATTTTAATGATGAATCAGGTATGCCTATTCATATTAATAATAAATATGCAGAACCTCAAAAGATTTACTTCTTATTTGCTAGGGATGCAGCCGAAATGAAAGAAAAGCTGCTTAAAATACAGGATAATTTATTAACCACTCTTTATAACAATGAAGTCAAAGATTTTGCGCTTAGATTATTTCCTAATAATGCTGATACATCCAATGCAAAATTTAAACAAATTAAATCAGTCTTAGGAAGTGGAGTTGCCATACCCGACAATTTTGAATTATTGAAAAAGTCAGGAGAGTTCTATTGGTATGGTGAACGTTTTTCAAACGAACAACAAGGGATATTTTGCTATCGCGTTCCATACAGCGATACTGCACAATTCAATGATGAATATCTATTTAATTATAGAGACAGTATGATGAAAGCACAAGTGCCAGGTCCAAGAGAAGGAACTTACATGACTACGTCTGCAAGTGATGTTTATCCAAGGTTCTCCGAATATCAAACTATAAATGGACTTTATGCAAAAAAACTAAGAGGTTGGTGGACTGTGCAAGGTGAATTTATGGGAGGTCCTTATGTGCTTTATGCTGTCTTGTCAAAGGATAACCGATATATATTTTTCTTCGAAGGATTTATTTATGCTCCAAATAAATCAAAATCAAAGAATCTGAGGACATTGGAGGCTTTAGGATATACGATTCAATGATACAAAAGAAAAGAGTTGTTATTTTCGCTTCAGGGAGTGGTTCCAATGCAGAACAGTTGTGTAGGAAGTTTAAATTTCATAAATCAATCGAAGTAGTAGCAGTTTTTACCAATAATCCGCAGGCTGGAGTAATAGATAGAGTTTCAAAATACCATATTCCGATTTATCTGTTTTCTAGAATCGAATTTAGAGACTCGGATGTAGTAGCAAATGAGTTATTAAAACTCAAAGCTGATTTTATTGTGTTAGCAGGATTTCTATGGTTAATTCCGCAGAAATTGATCCATCTTTTTCCGGAAAGGATTATCAATATCCATCCGGCACTATTACCCAAATATGGAGGCAAAGGAATGTACGGGATGAATGTCCATCATGCAGTTATTCAGGCAAAAGAAGAAAAGTCCGGTATAACAATTCACTTAGTTAATGATGAGTATGACAAAGGCAGAATCCTTTTTCAAGCGGAAATTCAAATTGCTCCCCAAGACACACCCGGAACGCTAGCAGAGAAAATTCATGCGCTAGAGTATGAAAATTTTTCAACAGTTATTGAAAGATATATTACTTCCTATCATTAACATTCCGACAGTTGCTATATTGTTACGTGTCAAATGTGGATATGTAAGTGTTTTGATAATGACGTACAATTATTATAAGTGATTATATTTGCCGGTCAATAATTAAATTATTCTCAATGAGGGAGTATTAGTTATGTTATGTAGTTGTTGTTGAGAGTAATTATTTTGAGTGCAAGTTATGAAAAATATACAAGTCTTTTATGTCATTTTGGTTATTTTTGGAATAATATTTAGTGTTAATAATAGCTGTTCTGCACAACAGTATATTAATGCTTATGCAAAAGTAACAAATGTTAATTCTGTTACCAAAGTTTTAACTTTAAGTACAAGTGCAGGTGAATGCGATTATACAAATGACACTTTTAATGTGGGTGAACAAGTAATGATTTGGCAAGTCCAAGATGATGTAATCGGTTCGAATACTAGTGATACATCAACATTCGGAGATCTTTCAAGTATCAGTAATGCCGGCAAGTTTGAAATATGTGTTATAACCAATCGTACGATGAGTGGTCCTAATGTGAGCACGTTGACGCTGGATAAAATTGATAATTCTTATAATATTGGCTCAAACTCTTCTGTACAAGTAATTTCAGTGAGGCATTTTGTTTCATATACTACAACAGGGGATTTAACAGCTTTGGCTTGGAATGGTAATATTGGTGGGGCGTTGATCATGGTTGTGGATGGCACTCTAACGCTTAATCATAATATTAATGTAGATCGTAAAGGGTTTAGAGGTGGAGCACCAGGATGGAATACAGCCTCTGGAGATTGTAATTCAAGCGAAGAAACACGCTATATTGAAAATAATACTTACTATGGTGAAAAGGGTGAGGGAATCTATAGAGATACTAATTCGACCTTTAATAATAGAAGAGGAAAAATATTAACAGGCGGTGGCGGTGGCAACTATCATAATGCAGGAGGCGGTGGTGGCGGAAACTTTTCTGCCGGGGGATTAGGTGGAAACGGTTGGGGAGGTGGCAATCCTTCTTTTAATGGGTTGTGTACATATACATCCGGAGGGATTGGCGGTATTGCTTTGCAAGGGCACATAGCTCCCGATAGATTGTTTTTGGGTGGAGGCGGTGGTGGAGGTCAAGGGAATCAATCGCCCAATCAAGCAACAAAAGGCGGTGATGGTGGAGGAGCAATCTTTATTCAGGCAAATACTATTGAAACTGCATGTTCCGGAGGTCCTTTAGTAATCAGTGCAAATGGAGAAAGTGCAAATCCAACGTCAGGAAATGATGGAGGAGGTGGCGGTGGTGCTGGTGGTACGATTGTTTTTAATGTAAATAATTGGAATGCAATTAGTGCTTGTGTGTTAAATATTTCTGCAAACGGGGCAAATGGTTCAAGTGTTATTCATACAGATGCACATGGAGGAGGAGGAGCCGGTGCCCAAGGTGTAGTGGTTTTTAGTACTCCGACAATACCAACGAATAATATTAATACAACTACACTCAATGGAGCACCAGGGCAGAATTGTAATGGTTGTACATCCAATACTGCAGGTAGTGCATCCAATATTGATAATCAAGGAATTTTTACATTTTGGAAAACCCCCTTACCGGTAGATTTACTTTTCTTTAGAGCTACATCTGTCAATAATGAGGTTGCTTATATTGATTGGGCTACTTCTATGGAAATGAACGCCAGTCATTTTACTATTTATAAAAGTACTGATGGAGTTCATTGGAAAGAATTGGGACAAGTTGAGGCAGCAGGTAATAGTAACCAATATCATTCTTACCAATTATATGATAACGACCTGCTTACAGGAAAAAATATTTATAAACTCAAGCAAACTGACTTTAACGGTCAAACTGTGGAGAAAGGTCTTGCTTCTATCTTTGTGATTTCTCAGCTTAAATCATTCGAGATATTTCCTAATCCTAATAATGGTAACTTTACTGTTACATTCAGTGATGATGTTGCCGGAGCTAAGGTTGAGATTTTTAATCCATTAGGACAACTCGTGTCTTCTTTTGGACAGAAAGACCATAGTACAGAAGTACAACTACCTGAGTTAAAAGGTATCTATCTGGTCAAAATTCAAATAGGAGAAAAAATTACGTTAAGTAAAATAGTAAATCAATAACTAAAGATAGCTATTGATTCTTTTTCAATGCTAAAATTGAGAAATCAGTCTGTTCAGCAATAATTGTGTTAGAGAGCCTTCCAAGACCTGTAACTTCCATTTCCACCACATCATTGGGTTGGAGCCATTGAGGTTTGTAACTTGGGTCATTCAACAAGCCTGTCCCATTTAATTCCAAGAAACAACCGGTTCCTACTGTGCCGGAACCAATCACTTCACCAGGGAAAATATTTACTCCGTATGCACATCTTTCAATAATCTCTGCAAATGTCCAGTCCATGTCAGCTGCGTTGCCATGAGAAACTAACTGTCCATTAACCCAACATTTCATATCGAGGTTGTAATTATTGCCGTTGTGCCCCGGTTTGGCAGCAGTTTTATACTTTGCAAGCTCATCTGGTGTAACCAGCATGGGACCAATTACAGTTGAGAAATCTTTTCCTTTTGCAGGACCAAGATTCAGTTTCATTTCCTCCATCTGTAAAGTGCGCGCACTCATGTCGTTCATAATCGTGTATCCGAAGATATACTCGTCTGCATTTTCGGCTTTTACATTACGTCCATTTTTACCTAAAACAACCGCCACTTCTAATTCGAAATCAAGTTTTTGGAAATGATCAGGCATGCAAAGAATTTCACCGGGTCCTTGAACTGCATTGTGGTTGGTAAAATAGAAAATAGGGTATTCGTCAAACTCTGGAATCATTTCTACTTTGCGATTCCTTCTGGCTGCTGCAACATGTTGTCTAAAAGCATAGCCATCTCTTGTGCTAACCGGATTTGGAACAGGTGCCAACAGTTGTGTGGTCTGAAAGTCTAATGCAAATTCCATATATTTTCCTGAAGAAACACTTTGCTCCATCGCTCTTATTTTATCTAAGGTAGCATTTCCCGCTTTAATGATGCTAAGCATATCATCAGGGATTGAGTTGTCGATGGTGTGAATAGGTAAAATGTGATTATTGCTTACAAATCCAACATGAATTTGATTGTTTTTGCTATATGTTATGAATTTCATTTTTTGATTTTATGTTTGATTTACTTTAAATAATCTTTGAGTTTCTCAATGTTCTTTACACTCATGTTATCTACTGATTTTGCATTTGAGAGCAAAATACTCGCCCAATCGAGAATATAAATTATTCTAAGAATTTCTTTCAGATCAGAACCTTTAATGTCTATTTTGGTAACTGAATTGCCATTTGTATGTAGCAAGTCTTCTAAGAATTTGAATCGCATGTTTACTCTGGAATTATTGCCTGAATTCAAAAACAAGATGTTTGCATTTAGATGACCATAAATACTTTCTGTTACATTATGATTCACTTCAGGAAGTACAAATGCGAAGGCTTGCCCTTTTGCATTTTCTTGCACCTGCTGGCAAAATCGAGTGGCAACACCTGAATAATATTCATCGCAAAATACATGGATTGGCAGTTGAGGAGCGTTGCTCCACTGCTTGAATAATACATTTGCCGATTGTTGTAGTACGTCTTTGTTAGCGTAAATTTCTAAGCTGTCCTTGAGTTCTTGTTGTATATTACTACCAAATATTTTTCCAAGAATTAGCAAGTTCAAAGCGAGCGAAAAACCTAATGCCATTCTAGGTTGGTAACCCTTTGGTACCATGAAAAATGGAAGATTGTACTCTTTAAGTTTTGTTGCGAGCTCACCTCCGGAACAGATCCCAATGATTTGACAATTTGCTTGATGTGCACGTTCAAACATTGCTAAGGTTTCTTCTGTATTTCCTGAATATGATGATAAGACTACCAATGTATTTTGATTGATATAGTTTGGGAGGAAATAGTCCGAATATACTTCTATCGGGCAGTGTGATGTTTGAAGAAAGTAGCCTCTTGCAATTCTCCCACCTATACCGCTGCCTCCAAGACCACATAATACAATGTTTTGAATAAGCTTTGAAGGAACTTTATTTTCATCAAATTCTTTGAGAGCATATTGAATCTGTTCTTCAAAGGCTATTAATGAGCTTTCGTGTGTTATCATAAACAATAATAGGCGGGCAAAGATATAAGTTTAAGTGTTTTGAAAAAAATGTTACACAAAGGAGGAAATCAGCGTTTACTGTCTCTTGTAAACGGCAGGCTGTCAAGTGAAATAAAATCTTTCTTTTGGAAAGCAAAATGTGCAGCCATTGCAATCATTGCTGCATTATCTGTGCAATATTCAAATGTTGGAATCAATACTTGCACATTCGTACTGTAACCTAAGGACACTAATTTTTTTCGTAAATCTGAATTGGCAGAAACCCCTCCCGCTATTGCAATGCTCTTAGGGCTGTATATTGTTTGTGCCTTATGTAGCTTGTCAATAAGGTAAGAGTTAATTGTATGTTGTATAGAAGCACAGAGGTCATGGATATGTTGATTAACAAAGTCAGGGTGTTGTCGTTTTTGCTTGTTAACAAAGTATAAAATGGCAGTCTTTAACCCACTAAAAGAAAAGTCCAATCCGGATACTTTTGGTTCCGGAAAGGAAAATGCAAGTGGATTGCCTTGTTTTGCAAGTCTGTCTATATGTTGCCCACCCGGGTAGGGAAGTCCTAATAATTTTGCAGTCTTGTCATAGGCTTCTCCGGCAGCATCGTCAATAGTCTGTCCCAATAGTTCAAAATCAGTGTGGTTTTTTACAAAAATCAATTGGGTGTGTCCGCCTGATACTAATAAGGTTAAGATTGGGAATTGGGGTGTGGGATTGTCAATAAATAGTGCTGAAATATGTGCTTGCAAATGGTGTACCCCAATCAAAGGGATTGATAAACTCCATGATAAACCTTTGGCAAAGGTATTCCCAACCAATAATGCCCCAAGCAAGCCAGGTCCTTGTGTAACTGCAATAGCATCAAGGTCTTGAAGTAACTTGTCAGCTTTTTTTAGAGCCTCTTGTGTAACCGAACTGATATATAAATCATGGTTACGTGAAGCTAATTCAGGAATTACGCCACCATATTGTGAATGAATTTCTTGTGTTGCTATTATATTGGCAAGTATTTTGCCACCTGAAATAATTGATGCTGATGTTTCGTCACAAGAGGTTTCTAAAGCTAATAGAGTGGGGGACACGGCTGAATTTTAATTACTTTTGCAAAGTTTGAAAGTGGGCACAAAAATAAGAAAAATACTGCGTTGGACTTTGATTGTCTTTCTGTCTTTGCTTGTGCTTTTGTTTATTTTCTTAAATACAAAAACTTTTCAAAATATTGTACTGAAGAAGTTTGTAAATGGCGTGTCACAAGATTTGGGTGTTGAGCTCAGCTTTTCTGATTTTGCTTTTTCTTTACCTAATACGATTAGTCTCAAAGATGCATTTGTGCCAGATCAGAAAGGGGATACACTGTTTTATTTAGGTGAGGTAAAAGTAGGTCTACGAAGTATTAATATATTTAAGCATTATGTTGGTATTGGAAAAATTAGCATCAAAAATGGTTATATTAATTTTGGCACACATTCAGGTGAGCGATATGCAAACCATAAATTCTTCTTTGACTATCTAAGTCCTCATCGATATGACACTATTCCTTTGAATCGTCCTATTTGGACAATTTATTTTGATAAAATTCAATTTGAGAATACTCGCTTTAGGCAGTTTGATGAAGATTTAGCAGGTGAGCTTGTTCCCAATGTGTTTAATTCACATGATATCAGATTTAATAAGATTAATGGCGAGTTAGAGAAATTCAAGATAGTAGGAGATTCTCTGAATTTTATAGCCAAACATTTAAGTACAGAAGAAAGGTCCGGTTTGGTGGTAGAACACTTTGAAGCTGATTCAAGAATTTATGATAAAGGACTTGAGTTTGATAATCTTCGTTTGCAAACACCTAACTCAAGCGTAGGAAATTCCTTGTATTTTAACTACGATGGCTTCCCTGAATTGGCTGATTTTGTTCAAAAAGTCCAAATGAAGGGCGATATTACGAATAGTTTTTTGGCAATCAAAGATTTGCTGCCTTTTGGCTCAGGCTTAAAAATATTTGAGAAATCAGAATTCAAAATAGAAGGAGATGTTACCGGCACTATTGCAAGAATGAAATGTCGTAATGTAAATATTACGAGTTTAGATAATACGACATTGAAAGGCAAGTTTGATTTTACCGGTTTACCGGACATTCAAAACACGTACTTGAATTTTACTATTGAGCAACTGCATTCTGTGCCAAAAGAACTTTTTAAAATCCTGGATATTGCTGATATGCCTCCGGATTTGAATCGTTTGGGATACATTGAATATACAGGGAGAATGAATGGATTCTACAACAACTTTGTGGCATTTGGATTGGTTGGCACTGAATTAGGGTCTGTTAAAACCGATATTAACCTTGATTTTAGAAATGGTATTGAAGACGCACTCTATTCGGGTAAGATTACATCACAAGGATTTAATCTGGGTAAGTTTATTGCGAATCCCAATGTTGGGCAAGTTGAGTTAGCTGCTCATTTGCATAATGGCGTTGGATTGAAACCGGATAAGTTTTCATTTGATATTCATGGAGATATTGCAAAAATCCAAATATATGGTTATCCCTATAAAGCAATTAAGGTTGAAGGGAATTTTACGCAGTCTTTGTTTAAAGGGAAAGCTATCGTAAAGGATCCTAATTTGAAACTTGACTTCGATGGTATTATTGATATGAAAGCCCACGAAGAGATGTCTGATTTTACAATGCAGATTTATGACATGAATCTCAAGGCGCTTGGGCTGGACACGATAGAGTCAGGCTTCAAGGGCAATATGTTGCTTAGTACAAAGGGATTTGATATTGATAAAATTACAGGTATGCTCCATACCAAAGGGATTGAAGTCTATAGAGGTGATAAACGTTTTGCCATTCATGATTTTAATGTAATTGCGGATTTTGATGGCGAGAAGCGGAATGTATCATTAGTAAGTGATTTGGCTGATATTGAACTCAAAGGACAATATAATTTTAAAATTTTGCCTGATGCATTTCAAAATTTTATATCCAACCTGTTGCCTGGTATTGTGAGTCCGGCTAAACGGAAAACACCCGCTGAAAGAATTGATTTCTCAATTTCTTTGAAAGAAATGAATAAGGTTGCCACACTTTTTGATATTGGGTTAGAAGTTGGCAGAGGTAAAATACAAGGTGCTTTTAATTCGCAAAAGAAGATTTTTGGGTTAAGAACTTCACTTGACAGGCTTGTTGTGGGAGGAGTGAATTTTGGAAATATCAATCTTAGGGCAAGGAAAGGTGAGGAGAAAGATATGACGCTTAAAGTGTCGTCAAGCATTTTCTTTGATGGAGTCAAATACAAAGCGGATAGTGTAATAGTGGATGCTGTTGTGGTTGAAAACCTGATTTCCTACCAATTATTTGCAAAAGATATTGCCGATGCTATTACCTTGCAGAACAAAGGCCGATTTTCTTTCCACTCTTTGCATAAAGCAATCTTGTCAATAGAAGATGTTGTGTTGGATTTGCAAGGCAAAACTTGGAATCTTAAAGATACTTCCGGTATTATGTTAGGTTCAGAGTTTTTATTGTACCCAATCGAACTTTATAATGGCGAAGAGAGTGTAAAAGCAGAATATGTTGGTTCTGTTGGAAGTAGAAAAACTACTTTGAGTTTGCATAAGTTTCAGATTGAGAATATCAATGGGTTTATCCCTGATAATTATCCGAATTTCTTTGGTGAAGGCAATGGCAATATTGACTTTAGACCCAAGGAGAATGGAATGTTAGAAATTGTGTCTGATATCAGTATCCAAAATTTTGCACTGAATTCAGATACTGTAGGCACCATTGCACTTAAAACAACAAGGGTTAATGCCTACCAAAATGAAATAAATTGTGAAATCAAAAGTGGTATTTTTAATGGTGTTAGCCTAATCGGGACGATTGGTAATGCTAAAAAGTTTGATGAACTGAACTTGATGTTAGGAATGCCACAATCCAATGTGTCTATTTTTGGTCAATTTCTTAAAGGAATTTCAGGGTTAAAAGGTCAAGTAGGAGGTAGTGTACTCATAACAGGTGTGCCTTCAAATCCTATTCTGAATGGAAATCTTTATGCAAAGGATGTGAGTTTTGTTATAGATTACTTAAAAGTCCCATTTGTTATTAATTCCAAAGTAATCGTAGAGCAAAACAAAATCACCCTTGATCAGGGCTCTACAATCAAGGATGATAAAGGGAAAGTTGGCAATATTACCGGAGTTCTAAATCACTCCAATTTTCACAAATGGAATTACAACGTGAAGATAGATAATCTAAAGGACTTTCATGTATTAGGAACCTCGCGCAAAGACAATGACTTGTATTACGGAAATGCCTATGCAGATGGAAACGCTGTAATTTTTGGAACTTTTGAAAAGTTTAATATTTCAATGAAGGCAAAATCAAGACCCGGTTCGTTAATTATTATGCCTATTGGAAGCACAGAGGCTGCAGGTCCTGTATCTTATATCTCTTTTAAATCCCATACTCAAGATACTGCGGTCAAAAAACAGTTAGATGTAGGATTCTTGAATACCATGTTAATCGAAATGGAAATTACACCGGACATGGAACTCCAGCTTGTGTTGGACGAACAAACCGGTGAGACAATCAAAGGTGCAGGAAGCGGGCGTATCACTATGGAACTTGGAGAAGATGATGTGTTCACAATGCGTGGAGGAATTGTAGTTGACAGAGGGGATTACAATTTTGTTGCTTTTAATAACATGGTGAACAAACGTTTTTTTATTGAGAAAGGAGGGACTATTAAGTGGGATGGAGATCCTCTGCAAGCCACCATCAACCTCGTTACCTACAATATTCAAAAAGTTTCGCCCAATCCATTACTGGGCAGATCGTCAGGAAGCAGTGGCTCCAGCCAATCACTCACTATGGTTCAAGCTCGAAGTGAGATTAAGATTAAAGGCAATTTATTTTCTCCCGATATTACTTTTGAATTGCAAATACCTGATTTGGCAGACCAAGGAATGAGTGAACTATCCAGTGTGCTCCAAAGGATTCAAGGAGATTATGACGAGGTAAGTCGTCAAGTATTCAGTTTATTGGTATTTGGTAGCTTTATGACACCTACTTTTGTTTCAACCGATATAGGGAATTTGGCGCTTAACCCACGTTCAATGGTGAACAATGGTATTGCAGACTTAATTTCAAGCCAGATTGATGCTTGGTTGTCGCAGATTGACGATAGGTGGTTGGTAGATTTTAGTATGACGAATGTTACACCGGACCAACGAGCGGATATGATTTTTAAGTTAGGGAGGAAGTTCGCCAATAATCGCTTTGTAATTGATGTTACTTACGGTACCACACAGTTTGGGTATGCAAACAACAGTTTTAACATGGAATATTTGGCTGCAAAAGATGGCAGAGTCAGGTTGAAAGTGTTTTCAAAAAATCAATCCATCTATAGTGATGCGAATATTGCTGCAGCACCGGTTAATACCTTTGGTTTTGGGGTGTATTATAGAAAGGAGTTTAATAGCCTGAGAAAGTGGCAAAGAGTGGACACTTTGCCCGTTTCCCGTCCGGATACTGTTGCACCCAAAGATTCGTTCAAAGGTTCTTTCATGGATTATAAAAATAATACAAACAAAGCCAGTCTATCATTGGGAATTGAGATGTCTCTTGTGAAGCTGAATTTCCTTACGATATGTTTTGTGAAAGAGGAGGAACTTTTCATGTCATGAGGAGCATTTAGAAAATCAGTGTTTGTTTTCATTGTTTTATAGGCTGAAATTCCTTTTTATTCTTACTTTTGTGTTGCAAGATTGAAGCGCCATTTATGGAAATTGATTTTTCTAGATATGATTGTATCCACTGTAAATCAAGAGATTGTTCAATCTTGAAAAACTGTAATTATGAAACCTTGCAAACTCTCAGCACATTTAAAATTTGCGGTGTGTTAAAAGAAGGTGAAGCACTCTTTGTCAAGGGAGATGAGATTAAAGGTGTATATTTTATCAAAGAAGGATTTATTAAAATTGAATCAATGAGCAGGGGGAACAGACCTCTGATTCTTAGGGTCGTAGGTAAAGGTTCCATTCTTGGAAGTCGTATCAACCTCAACGAAAAACATAAACATCACACATTTTCTGCAGTAGCCGGTTCGGAAGTCGCTTATTGCTATGTGCCTAACATTGTCTTTAAAAACATCGTAGCCCGATCATCTGTGCTAAGACAAGAAATTTTAGACAAGTCTATAGAAGAATTACAATTTGCAGAAATGAAAGCCGTTAATTTGGCTATTAAAAATGTGAGAGAAAATCTGGCTGAAGCCTTGTTAATGTTGGCTGAAGTCTATCAATATGAGGGAGAGTATCAAAGTTTTAAAATTAATTTTCAGCGACAAGATATTGCTGATATGATAGGCACCACCAAGGAGCAAGTTTCTAAAATTTTAAAAGATTTTGAAAAAGAAGGCTTAATTAAATGTAAAGCCAAGAAATTTCAATATTTGAATGTCAAAGGTCTGTTAGCTCTTTCTACCGGTACAAATTATGATGAAATAGCCAATAGCGCTGTGTAACCCCCTTTCCCCTTTCTTATTTTCTTCATTTGAGATTCAAAAAATACGTTTTCGTATTTTTTGATACATTTTTATGCCGTTTTATGCTCTGTTCATCCGTTGCGAAAATAGCTTTGCCGATGAGTTCTCAATATTTACTTATAAAATATCAATCAACATGGAACAAGAACAACAACAGCAAGAACAAAAGAAAGTTCCCTTTTACAGAATGATAATGGATGATTTTATGCTATTATTATTCTTAGGGGTTACTATTTACGCCATTTTCTACCTTTTATGGGGAGTTATGGAATTATCAAATCTTCCGTCAATTCCGGATGAAATCAAACAGAATCTTATTAAATAATCATCTAAAAAAATTTAAACTATGAGTCTATTAAGTCCAAAAGAAGGTTGGTACGACACGAAGGTCTCTAAAGATGAAAAAATGTGGATGGTAATCGCGCTTATCCTCTGCATTGCAATGTTTGTATGGATGATTTTGTGGCACGTGTATGGCAAACAAAATCCTTCAAGCATTACTTATCGTACTACAACAACTGAATTTGCAAGGCTGAGCGAAGCCTATATTAAACGCAATATGGTGGGCATGGATAACGGTGTGCCGGTTGTTCGCCCTGAGCCAAACAGTGATGTTTTCCTATTGGCAGAAATGTGGAGATTTAGTCCTGCCATGATTTTAATTAAAGATCAATCTTATAATTTTCATATCGCTTCCAAAGACTTGGTGCATGGTTTTTCGTTGCAACCGGTTAATATGAACTTTCAGATTTATCCGGGCTATGACTATGTATTAAAATTTACTCCAACAGAAACAGGAGAGTTTAAGATTGTGTGTAATGAGTTTTGCGGCATCGGACACCATACAATGATTGGGAAAATTATTGTAATCGAAAAAGAGGAAGAACTTGCACAGTTTGGCTATGATAAGTTTTTGAAAACTCCGGCTCCAATCATTGAGGTGAGTGAAGATAAACCTTTGTCTGAAGAACAGATGATTACCTTAGGCGAACAATTATACAATCTTAAAGGTTGTGTAGGTTGTCACAGCACGGACGGCTCTGTTTTATTAGCTCCTTCTTGGAAGGGATTGTATGGTAAATCTGAAGATATTAAGGAAAATGGCAAGAAATCGACTGTGGTTGTTGATGATGCTTACATCAGCGAATCAATCAGAGAACCTCAAAAGAAAATTACAATCGGTTTTGAAAACACGATGATGCCTCCTACTCAAATGACTGATATGGAGATACAGCAGATAACAGCTTTTATTAAATCAATTAAATAACCCCTCTTAAAAATTAAAAATTATGTTTAGAACATGTGATATAACCGGATTTAAAGTTGACCTAAGGTCAGAAAAACTTATCCGATACAATGCGGTTTTTGCTGTCATTTCATTGTTGATGGCGGTTGTTGCCGCGCTTTTATTAGTATTTACAAGATATCAACCCATTCACTTATTGGGTGCGGAGTGGTATTATCGTTTGGTAACATTCCATGGTTTGAATGCGCTCATATTTTGGATTATATTTTTTGAAATTGCCGGCTTGTACTTTGGCTCGACAGTCATTTTAAACACCCGATTCTGTTCCCCAAAAACAGGGTGGTGGGCATTTGCACTTATGGTAGCCGGATTAGTGATGTCAAATGTGATCATCCTGATGGGTAAAGCAGATGTCATGTTGACTTCATATACTCCTCTTAAAGCACATCCGCTCTATTATCTCGGAATTATTTTATTTGCTGTGGGTGCTTTGATTGGTGTCATATTGTTTTTTGGTAATCTAATGATTGCAAGACGTGAGAAGACCTATGGCGAAACAATGCCGTTAGTGGCTTATGGACTTATGACAGCCGCAATTATTGCAGTTATTACATTGGCTTCAGGTGCGCTAATCTATATTCCTACTTTCTTGTGGTCTTTAGGTTTGATTGAAAATGTTGACCCTGCAATGTATAAATTGATTTGGTGGGGCTTAGGCCATTCTTCACAACAAATTAACGTGGCTGCAATGGTGTCCATTTGGTATATGACTTCCTTCTTAACGGTGGGGGGGACATCTATTAATGAAAAGGTGTCGCGTTCTGCTTTTGTACTTTACATTTTATTTATCTGTTTGGCATCTGCTCACCATTTGTTGACTGACCCCGGAGTAAGTAGTGCGTGGAAGGTATGGAATACCAGTTATGCAATGTACCTTGCTGTGCTTGCTTCCATGATTCACGCTTTTGCTGTTCCTTCTTCTTTTGAGGTGGCTCAACGCAAATGGGGATTCAATAAAGGTTTGTTCCAATGGTTAGCAAAAGCCCCTTGGGGAAATCCTGCCTTTTCTGCAGTTATTTTAGCAATTATTGGTTTTGGTTTTATTGGCGGAACTACAGGTGTTATTTTTGGAATGGAGCAAACCAACATTATTGTACATAATACTATTGCAATTCCCGGACACTTTAAAGGCACTGTGGTAATTGGTACTACATTGACTTTTATGGGTATTACTTACTATTTAATTCCTCTCATTTTTAGAAGGAAGATTGTTGGTTTTAAACTTGCCCAATGGCAACCTTGGTTGTTCTTTATTGGCATTGCGATGCTTTCTATTGGTATGATTGTTCTTGGACAACTTGGAGTGCCAAGAAGACATTGGGACAATACATTCTCAGGCGGTCCTTTTACACACAATTTTAACCCTGCCGTTGACTTTTTCTGGGTGATTACAATGTTGGGTGGTGTACTTGCATTCCTTGCTACTCTGATTTGGATTTTGATTGTTGTATTTTCTGTATTCTGGGGTCCCAAAGTGAATGGTCCACAAGATATGCAGCTTACAATTTCACCGCTTCCTCCAGAAGGCAAACCGCATAAGGGCTTTGAAGCTCCAGGTACCCTTGTGCTGACTTTCTTATTCTTGTTAGTCTTTCTTGCACTCTTCTTCCTGAATTGGAAATGGCTGGCTGCAACATGGAACGTTAATTAATAACTTGGAAGGGTTGTTGTGTTTGCAATAACCCTTCTTTTAAACTTGGTTTATGAGGAAACTGATTGTGTGTTTGGTGTTTGTTTGGCTTTTGACAAGTAGTTTTAATTTGCCAAACGAGAAGAAGTATCTTGCGCAAAAGGTAGCAGATATTCCCATGTTTAATTCCAAAGGTGAAATGCTGTATTTTTCGTCCTTATTGAATGACAAGCCTATTATTATTTCACCTGTTTATACTCGTTGCTATTCAATCTGCGGCATTGTTACTAGCGGAGTCCAAAATGTAGTAAAGGATTTAGAGGGCTTGGGCAAGGATTATAGTGTGATAAGTTTTTCTTTTGATAGTACTGAGACCCCAAAAAGTCTTGCAGTCTATGAAAGCCGCTGGATACTGGACGGGACAAATTGGCGTGCACTCTCCGCATCACCCGAAAATATTAGAAAGTTTATGACTTCAATAGGAGTGGAATATGATTTCATACCTGCAACAAATGAATATAATCATCCACCTATTTTAGTGGTACTTACCCCGGACGGAGCAATATCTCGCTACATTTACGGTGTTAGTCCCTCTGTTAAAGATCTAAAAATCTCTGTGATGGAAGCTCAAGCTAAGAAAGTGCGTCCCGGACTTTTTACAGGATTTTATCTTAGGTGTCTCAAATATGACCCTTTATTACAAACGTATAAAGTTGATTGGCGGTTTGTTATCGGAACCACTGCCGGTCTGCTTATTATTTTTCTCGTTACCAGAATGTTTATTAAATCCTTTATTATCAATTAATCATGAATAAACCTCAATCAGAAGATTCGAATCAAAAAAATATACATACACACGGACATCAGATTTTTCAAAAATTCGCAACCCTATTTGGCAAAATTTTCTCTACCGAACTAAATCCCCTCTATCATCTTGGAGGTATTGCAGTTATTATGTTCACAATTGCTTGTGTGTCGGGAATTTATGTCTTTATTTTTTATAACATTAATCCTCGATTAGCGTGGGAGTCAGTAGATGCTTTATCTGCTAATGTTTTTAATGGATACATGCGAACTGTGCATAGATATTCTTCTGATTTGTTAATGATATTTATGACACTCCATTTTATTCATACCTTGCTAACATCTAAGTTTAAAAGGTTGGTGTCATGGATTAGCGGAACGATTTCTATTATGGTTGTATTGATTATTGGGATTACGGGCTTTATTTTGGTTTGGGACCAAAAAGCTAAGTTGACCGGATATCTGACTGCAAAACTTTTTTCGGCTTTGCCAATTTTTGACCCTTCTATTGCCGGAGCATTTTTGATGAATGATTTGAATACGGTTGGAGGTTTTTTCAAGGTTACGGTGTTTGGACACATTGCCTTGTCATTGCTTACTGTATTTATTATTTGGATACATGTAATGCGCATTTCCAAGCCAAAGATATTCCCTCCTAAGCAACTCACACTTTATACTTTGATTGCATTAACCGTCATTTCATTAGTGTTTCCTGTAAAAAGTGACCCACCTGCTCAAATGTCTTATCTGCCCACTCAGACGACATTTGATTGGTATTATTATTTCGGTTATTATTTTATGAAGGTGTCAAGCATTAACATGAATTGGGTTTATCTCATTGTTTCAGGTTTGTTTCTAGCTTGTATCCCATTTATTTTTAAAAGAAAAGATAATGCTCCGGTGCAGATTGATTTGGATTTATGTGATGGTTGCAACCTTTGCTCCTATGACTGTCCTTATGAAGCAATAGACATGATGGATAGAAATGGCGAAAGAAAGGCTATTTTATCTCCTGACAAGTGTGTGGGTTGTAATATTTGTATTGGTTCTTGCAAGGAACATGCAATCACACATTCACTTTTCCCTCAATTACATGTTGGAGTCGAGTACTTGAGAACTGATGTTACTTTGTTCAGTTGCAGCTATTTTCCGGAGCCTGAATTGCCTCAAGATTTAAATATTACGCATTATAGAGTGCCTTGTATTGGCAGTGTTTATCCTAGAGAAGTTCAAGATATGTTGGATAATAATACAAAGAAAGTTGCGCTCTTGAGTTGCGAAGATTGTTATTATAGATTAGGAAAAACATGGACAGTCAATAGGTTTTCACGCAAAAGACCGCCTTTGTTCTCTAAAAAATATGATGCAAGTAATGTTAAGTTGTTTACGCTTACTCAATATTCAAAAGAGAGACTGGCTGCATTTTCACATGGGCAAGAGTCAAATGGAGGGTATAATGAACCCGAAGTAGCCGATAACAAAAAGAAACGCCCCATTTTATCAGTATTGGTGATGACACTCTTTTTTGCATTGATGATTCCATTGAGTAGCACTACTATTCATTTCTTTAATCCTAAAGAGAAAACATTGATTGTAAACTTTAAATATATCTCAAGTCCTGAAGAATATGAACAAAGTACATCGGGTGCTGCACACATGAGAACATTGGCTCCGGTAGTCAAAAAACGCAGTGATGTGGTTTTGAATATTTATTCATCCGCAGATAAAAAGATGCTGTACCAAAAGGTTTATAAGCCACGTGGGGTGCGGAGTGATATCGCCATGTTTATTTATTCTCAATTGGTTCTTGATGAAGATGCTGTGGATGTTGAGATGCATGAAGTCGCCTTCCCTGAAATTCGCTACAGAATTGATAACATTTCGTTAAAGGAAGGAGATGGGACTTTTGTTATTTTTAAAGATGGAGCTTTACATGAAGTAAAATAGATTGTCCTCATTACATTCCTGTTTTTTTTAGATAAATCGTAGAGTAGTAATTCTCTATCTTTGCCTTGTGAATATTCAGTTAAAGAGAAGTCTCATTGTATTAGATATTGAGAGTACAGGAGTTAATTTTATAAAAGATAGAATTGTTGAACTATTTTTGCTTAAAATCAAACCGGATGGCAGCAGGGAGGAGTATCTGCAACGCTTTAACCCTCAGCTTGTCATGTCCGCAGAAGTTATTGCTGTCCATGGTATTACCAATGAGATGGTGGCAAATGAACCATTGTTTGCAGACAAAGCAAAAGAAATCATGGCGTTTATTGGTGATGCAGACTTAGCCGGGTTTAATTCTGATAAGTTTGATATTCCTATGCTGATGGAAGAATTAGGAAGAGCCGGAGTTGATTTGGATATTGAAAAGCGTAAAACTATTGATGTGCAAAGGATTTTTCATAAATTGGAACCCCGCAACTTGTCCGCAGCTTATATGTTCTATTGTAAAAAGGAGTTAGATGGGGCTCATTCGGCAGCTGCTGACACACGAGCTACTTGGGAAATTTTGGAAGCGCAAATTGAAAAGTATCAGGAGTTGTCAAAAACTGTTGCAGGGTTATCCGCATTTACTTCTAATGGAGAAACACTTGATTTGTCAGGTAGAGTAGTGCTCAATGGGAGTAAGGTTCCTGTATTTAACTTTGGTAAATACAAAGGACAGGAAGTGAAGACAGTGTTTATGAAAGAACCTTCCTATTATGATTGGATTATGAATTCCGATTTTTCAATGCAAACAAAAAAGGTAATTACTCGACTTCGCTTAGAAATGATGAATGATAATAGTGCAGTAAATTAAAACATGGCAAAGAAGAATCAACGTCTCACTATCATTTATGAAGATGAAAATTATCTGGTAATTGATAAACCATCAGGGGTTGCAAGTTTAGATGAACATGTTTTTACCGTTCCTTCCATTTTGCGATTGTTAAAAATGGATTTTCCCGATGCTCAGCTTTGCCATAGATTAGATAAAGAAACCTCAGGATGTTTGCTTGCATCCAAACATAATGAGGCATATCGCCATGCTGCCATTTTGTTTGAAAAAAGATTGGTTGAAAAATCATACACCGCCATTTGCAATGGGACATCAAGTTTTGATAAGTTGACCATCGATTTGCCTCTGATGACCGGTTCTAAACGTGTCCGCATTTCACATCGTTATGGAAAGACAGCACAAACAATAATTTCAACTATTGAGCAGTTCAAGCATTTCTCTGTTATAGAATGTAAACCATTGACAGGACGTACGCATCAAATTAGGGTACATCTCTCCGAACAAAACAATCCTATTGTGAACGATACATTGTATGGAGGAGAAGCTCCTTTGCTGTCCAAAATCAAACACCACTTTCATCTTTCAAAAAGCGAAGAACAAGAAAGTCCTATTATAGAAAGAATCGCATTGCACGCTTCTGGTTTGTCTTTTGATAGTATAGATGGTAGAAGAATTGAGGTGCGATGCCCTTTAAGCAAGGAATTGGAAGCACTTTTGAAAATATTGAGAAGATATGATGTTTAATGCAAGTGTTGCAGCTTTGATTGTGCTTTAATCAATCAAGTCTTCAGCCTTTGCAATTAATTCTGCAATATCAATAATCTTCATATTGTTTTCTTGACCACATGCTTTTACACCGTCTTGCAACATAATCATACAGAAAGGACAATTTGAAGCAACAATGGTTGCACCCGTTTCAACAGCTTGTTCAACTCTTGCAGTATTGATATCTTTATTTCCTTTTTCAGATTCTTTAAACACTTGTGCGCCACCGGCTCCGCAGCACATGCCTTTGCTCCTGCATGTTCTCATTTCTACAAGGTCAGCCTCAAGTTTTGCTATAACCTCACGAGGAGCTTCATATATGCCGTTTCCGCGACCTAAATAACAGCTGTCATGATAGGTAATTTTTTTGCCTTTGTAAAAGCCACCTTTAATCTTTAATCGCCCTTCGTTGATAAGGCTTTGCAAGAATTGTGTATGATGCAGTACTTCGTAGTTGCCACCTAAAGCCGGATATTCATTCTTTATAGTATTAAAACAGTGAGGACAGGTAGCTACGATTTTTTTTACTTCATATCCATTGAGTACAGCTATATTATTGCTCGCTTGTAGTTGAAACAAAAATTCATTTCCGGCTCTCTTTGCAGGGTCGCCTGTACAACTTTCTTCGTTACCCAACACGGCAAATTTCACTCCGGCATATTCTAAAATTTTGGCAAAAGCCTTAGTTACACGCTGTGCCCTTTGGTCAAAACTGCCTGCACAACCCACCCAGAAAAGGATTTCGGGTGTTTCACCTGCTGCTATATAGTCTGCGTATGTTCTAACTTTCATTTTGATTGCTTTGTTTGTCTTCGTTTTCAAGTTCTATGGTCCAGTTGGCTCTTTCGCTTTGTGCGAATTGCCATGGAGCGCCATTGTTTTCAATATTGCTGAACATCATGTTCCACTCTTGAGGTGCATTTGATTCTTCCATTACTAAATACTGCCTCATGTTAACAATGATTTCCATTGGGTTGATATTAATCGGACACACCTCAACACAAGCGTTGCATGTAGTACAAGCCATTAATTCTTCTTTGGTAATATAGGTGTGTAAATCTTTAGGCTCAGCGGGTTCAGGCAAAATTCCTTCTTTGATTTTTCCTACTTCTTCCAATCTGTCCCTTGTGTCCATCATTACTTTGCGGGGAGAGAGTAGTTTACCTGTTGTGTTTGCAGGGCAAACAGAGGTGCAACGTCCACATTCGGTACAAGAGTATGCGTCAAGTAAGTTCTTCCAAGTCAAATCTTCCACATCCTTGACTCCAAATCTGGGGTTTTCTACAGTGGGTGGCGTGAATGAAGGGTCTAACATTGCCTTGACTTCATTTGATACTAATTCATTGTTTTTGAACTTTGCTTTAGGCTCTAAATTAGTATAGTATGTATTTGGAAAAGAAAGGATAATATGCAAATGTTTGCTGTAAGGAACATAGTTTAAGAACCATAATATTCCTACAAAATGGAACCACCAAGCTGTCTGCACCCAAATGTGTGCTGTTGCTGCGCTCATGTTTTGAAACATGGGAGCCAGAAAACTGCTTACCGGCATATTTGTGTCTTGCTGAAATGCCTGATCGGCAGCGTTCATAACCAATAATGCTACCATCAGAACTATTTCTACTATTAGGATTACATTGGCATCCAAAAAGGGCCAGCCTTTGAGTTCAGGTGAGCGAAATCGGTAAATATGCATAAGGTTTCTCCTGAATAAGAATACTGCACAAGATAGGATAACCAATACACCCAGAATTTCAAAGAACCCGATTGAGAAATCATATAAATTACCCAGAATAGGTCTGAAAATTCTGTGAGTGCCGGCAATTCCGTCAATGATGATTTCGAGAACCTCAATGTTGATCAAAACAAAACCTAAATAAACAAATACGTGTAAAATACCGGCAATGGGCTTAATCTTGGTCATTTTGCCTTGACCAACTGCAAATCGAAGCATGTTTTTCCATCGTGCTGCTTTGTTGTTGCTTAGGTCAATGTCTTTGCCTATATGAATGTTGCGAACAATTCTGCGGATACTCTTGTAGAAGAAATAAATCCCTACTCCAAGAATGAGAATAAAGATAATTTGAGATAAAACCTGCATGTGGATTTATTTTGGGTTCAATAATAGAGAAAAAAAACGCTCATTTTGACTAACATCAGTATATAAAAGCATTATAAATAAGGTCTTGAATCCTTGTTCTATAATTGCCTTTAATCAGTTCCTTGTTTTCTTCGTCCGGAAAGATTCGGTTAGACAAAAATACATACACTAAATCGTATTCAGGGTCAACCCAAATACAAGTCCCTGTAAAGCCGGTATGTCCGAATGTTTTTTCAGAAGCTAATTTAGAAGAAGGAGAAAGTTTTGCTACAAATTCAGGTCGGTCAAAGCCTAGTCCCCTGCGTGATATACTACTTTGTTTACTTGTAAATAACTTGATTGTTGAAGGTTTTAATATTTGGGTTCCATTATATTCACCACCATTGAGCAACATTTGACCGATTGCAGCTAAATCATAGGCAGTCGAAAATAATCCTGCGTGTCCAGATACACCGCCAAACATTGCAGCACAAGGGTCGTGAACATAACCTTGCACAAGTTGCATGCGAAATGTTTGGTCATATTGCGTTGGAGCCATACGGTCTCTGTCATAACAGCACAATGGGTTGAATGTAATGTTGTCTAAACCCATTGGACCGTAAAAATTTTCATGTAGAAACCATTCAAAAGGTTCTCCGGAAGCTTGTTCAATTATTTCTTTGAGTAAAATCATCCCTAAGTCGCTATATACATACTTCTTAGGACCCAATGGGGCTTCCACAATCTGTGTATATATTTCATAGCGATAGTCGCTGTTCATGAAAAGCCTGTCAGCAACGGGCACACAGTACATGTCGTCAGCCCGTTTTTTATATAAGCTGTCAAACATCACCCCTAAGGTGTTTTTATAGAATGGGAGCCAAGCGGGTAGTCCGGATTCATGGAGTAAGAGTTGCCTGATAGTGATGTTTTCTTTGTTGCTTTTGCGCGTCCACACTAAGTATTTACTGATTTTGTCATCTAATTTTAATTTTCCGTCCTCATAGAGTTTCATAACAGCCAAAGTGGTTGCGGCAACTTTGGTTACAGAAGCCAAATCGTAAAGATCATAAGGATTAACAGGTTCTTTTTTGTCGTAAGTGTGATAACCGTAGCTTAAATCATAGATATTTTTGCCTTTATAGAGCACTAACACTCTACAACCGGGTGCTGCATGTTTTGAAACTAATTCCATGGCAATTGTGTCAATGGATTTCAGTTTGTTGATATCGATTTTGTGTGATGAGCCTCCCGTTTTTATAGTAGGATTTGTTTGAGTTTTTTCAATGGTTTTGATACTGCTTCCTTCGCCAGATTTAAAACCTCCTATACTTACAGGCATGATACCTTTGAATGGAATTTTGCCTTTTAGTAAGTCAATAACAGCTAATTGAAATGGAATTCCATCTTCATGTGCAATGACAGCAGTTTTGAGTGTTTTGAACTTGTCTAAAATATAAGGGTTGGAGAAGAACACCAAGGTGCTTTGAGACAGGTTGTTCATGTTTTGCATGAATTTGATTTCATTGTCTGTAAAACCATAATTTTTGTTGTTCCAAATCTTGGGTTGATGTATTGAAATGACATAGTGCATTCCTTCTGTTCTTTTGTTTATTATGTTTTGATAAGCGTCCCATGCGCTGCCTCTTTTGATAAAAATTACTTCTACACTGGCTAATTCTTTCTTTGCTTTTTGAAAGTAGTCTTCCGGACGTTCATTACCCAAAACAATCAATGTGATTTTTGTTTTTGGGTTTGCACCCAAAGGCAACATTCCGTTGGCATCTTTCAACAGAATGATACTTTGTTCAGCAATGGATTTAATCAAGGAATCCGCTTCTGAAGGGAATAAATTCTTTTGAAGACTTTGGATGTCAATGGGTCTGTAGTGGCTCAAACCGGCACGTTCTTTCCATTTCAGAATTTCCATAACGCGGGTGTTTAATTCTTCTATGGAAATGCTGCCATCTTTAATGGCTTTTTTGATTTGCTCAATGGCAGACGGAATGTTCTCGGGGAAAAGAATAATATGGTTGCCGGCTAAGAATGCTTCTAATTCACCTTTCCCGGCAGGGAAAGCATTGCGTACGCCTTTCATGTTCATCGCATCTGTAATTGCAAGCCCTCTAAACTCCATCTCATTTTTGAGAATGTCAGTTACAACTGTTTTAGATAAAGAACTGGGTCTGCTTGGGCGGTTGTCTAATGAAGGAACATACAAATGTCCAAGCATAACTGCTGCAATGTCACGTCTAATGAGGTATTGAAAAGGATATAATTCCAATGAGTCTAATCGTTCTCTACTATACGGTATTACGGGTAATTCTTTATGACTGTCTGAGTCTGTGTCGCCATGTCCGGGAAAATGTTTGGCGCATGCCAGCACCCCCACGTCTTGCATTCCGTTTGCATAAGCCCAAGCCTTTTCAGCGACTTTGTATTTATTTTCTCCAAATGATCTGAAGTTAATAATAGGATTAGCAGGGTTGTTATTAATGTCGGCAACGGGTGCAAAGTTGATATGAATCCCCAGAGTTTTAAGTTGCAGTCCGATTTGTTTGCCCATTTCATAAATTAATGAGTCATTGTCCAAACTGCCAAGCGTAAGTTGGTAAGGGTATTTCATGCTTGGCTTTATTCTCATATCTAATCCCCACTCTGCATCAATACCAATAAACAAAGGGTATGTGGATATTTCTTGATAGTAATTTGTTAAGTATGCTTGTTTGAGTGGGCTACCTTGAAAAAATATCAGGCCACCAATTTTGTAATTGCGAATCAAGTCTTCGATTTCTTTTGTATGTGCTTCATCTTTATTTGAATAGGCTGCAACCATAAACAATTGCCCTATTTTTTCATCCAGTGTCATTTGTTTTATTGTATGCTCATACCATCTTACATCGATAGTACGACTAATCACAGGTGGAGGCTCTTGATTGTGAGCATGTTGAGTTGCGGAACCTGCGCCAAGACCAATTATGAATAAAATTGAGAGTATGATTGATTGTTTAATTCGCATGAATACTTGTATCTGTAATGATTTTATACTTTGCAAATTTTATTCCGTCTGAGTTTATACTGAAAAATACTTGCAAACACTTGTGGACTGAAACACTGTGAACGTTCTTAATAGAGGAAAGTGTTTTTATCTACCTTTGTCGTGTTGCTCTGAAGGGATGTTTATCAATATTCATCATGTAAAAAATATGGCAGTGCGAACTGCTGTTTTTAGCATTTTTTCTAATGCATGTCTTGCATTGATTAAATGGATAGCCGGTGTGTTTGGCAACTCTTATGCACTGATTGCAGATGCAATTGAATCCTCTGCGGATGTGTTCTCGTCATTATTGGTCTTTTTTGGAATTAAATATGTTCAAAGACCTGCAGATGAGAATCATCCCTATGGACACGGAAGGTTAGAGCCGTTAATTACTTTTACTGTTGTTGCCTTTTTGGTGTTTTCCGCAATTGCCATTGCTTATCAATGCATTGTCAATATTAATACTCCTCATGAAAGCCCTAAGTTGTTTACCTTGTTTGTACTTGCACCTATTATTATCTGGAAAGAAATTACTTTTCAAATCGTGTTAAAGCGAGCCAAGCAGTTGGGCAGTAGTTCTCTCAAAGCAGATGCTTGGCATCATCGAAGCGATGCCATTACTTCTGTTGCTGCATTCATTGGAATCAGTATTGCCTTAATCATGGGCAAAGGTTATGAAGCTGCAGATGATTGGGCTGCTTTGTTCTCTTCGGTGTTTATCCTTTATAATGCATACAGAATATTCAGACCTGCGTTGAGTGAAATTATGGATGAGCATTTGTATGATGAATTGGCTGATAAAATTCGTGATAGGGCAATTAAAGTGAAGGGGGTAAGAGCTACTGAGAAATGTTTTATTCGCAAAATTGGCATGATGTATCATGTGGATTTGCATGCTTTGGTTGATGCAGATTTGTCTGTTCGAGAAGGTCATGCTATTGCGCATAGATTGCAAGATGCACTAAAGGAAGGTATTCCTCAAATTTCCAATGTCTTTATCCATATAGAGCCTTTTGAGAAGGAATAATGCGAACTCTTTTCAATTTTATGCATTACTTTGAGCTGAAAATAGCGCGCGTAATTGAAGTGTAATAAAGGCTGATATAACAAAAGGGAAAGTGAGTTGCATGAATGCAAATTTTGACATCAATAAACTGAATGTTGTTGCAAGAATTACCGAGCATAACACCCACAAACCGTCTGAAATTTTATTACCTGCAAAAACAATTGCACATAAAACTGCATTGAAACTGAATAGTCCTAACTGTATCGCTTCATATTGTGAAGTAAATGCAGAAGATAGCATTGCTGCAATAACAGATGCAGCTAATCCATACAGCGCAGCAATCGGAGTATGAATGAAGATAGCACAGAAAAAGAGCAGACCTGCAATTGCTGAACTCTGAAAGATAACTTGACCAAAACCTCGAAATGCGAAAGCAAAGTCGTTTGTAGAGTCAATTGATTCCATTGCAGGAAAGATTGCCAATTCCGGACTAAATAAGTTGAGCAGGTAAACTGCACCCCATGTTACTACAACAAAAGGGAGTGTGAATACAGAGATTTTTTTTAAAATAAAGAAGTGCTGCAAGATGCTTGCAAGCGCACTGCCAATAATGATAAATATCCACACAATGAAGGATGGTTCAAACATGAGGGTAAGTGCAACGCCTACCAAAGCCGCACTAAAACCATATAAACCTTTGCCAATATTTGTGTTGTCAAATTGTAACATCTTTGCGACAAAAGTTCCGGTAAGTGTTGCAATTAGAGCTGCCAGACCCATAGTCCAAGAACCCATACAAATCCCAATTAAGAATACGCTGCCTGTTACGGCATTTTCTTGTAACATGATTTGTCCGAGACCTTTCATTACGATTGTCAAAAGATCAATGGAGTGCTGAAAGAATGTAGGTCTTGTTGTTATGCTATTGAGTTTAAAATTGCTGATTGTACTGATTTTATGCAAAAATATAGTGGTTTTATTCAGGTTTGAGAAACCGCCATTCTAATTTATGCATATTTTTAGCAGTTTCTTCAAAAATATGAATATTCTTTTTCGGTACGGCTAAAGTAAAATTGCCTTTGGAGTCGTAATTTTTTTCATGAACCCTTGCATTGTATTGTTTTGCTAATTGCCATACCAGTGCCTCATCAACAAAATCAAAACTTATTGAGTAATAAAATTCAATTGCCTTTTCAATCAATGGAGTTGATTGTAAAACAAGTTTCGCTGTTTCTCCGTATGCTTCAATTAATCCGGGTACACCCAACAGTTTGCCGCCAAAATACCTTACAACAACAATCAATGTATTTGTCAAATCTAAGGATTGAATTTGGCGGAGTATAGGTCTGCCGGCAGTATTGGCAGGTTCGCCATCATCATTAAACCTTTGATTGGACTTGTCTATATTGAGGATGTAGGCATAACACCAATGTGTTGCATCAGGATATTGTTGTTTTATCTGTTCCAGATGTGCTTTGATTTCATTTTCGGATTTTACTGGAAAAAGAAAGCCGTAGAATTTACTTCCTCTAATGTTTAATCTTGAAGTTGCAGGGGTTTGCGGTTCTTTGTATGAATCATCAAACAGCATGCGAATTATAAATGGTTGTTAAGGTGTCTTCTTTTAAGTCTTGAAAGAGTGGAGTAAAATTTTTAGGTAAATCTGGACTTTCTATTCCTGATTCAAATTGTGTTTTTTTTGATTTTAATACTCGAATTTCATCCCAGCAATTTTGCTGAATGAAACTGTCCAATAACTTCCTTCCTCCTTCTACCACCACTGAACTATATCCTTTATTTAAGATAAAAGTCAATATCTGCTCGAGTTCGTATGTGTCCATCTCGACAAGTGTTGCACCATTCAGGTTGCTGATTTTATGTTGATTGCCTATGACAAAAATTGGCAATGACAGCGAAAAAAAATCCAATGCTCCAAACTCCTGTGTAGCACTGCCTAAGACGATTCGTGCAGGACTGCTGCCTGTCCATAGTCGGTTGTTTAACAAGGGCTTGTCTTGGAGTAGAGTGTTCTTGCCTATCATAAATGCAGATTCTTCGCTCCTCCATTTGTGTAAAAGAGTTTGAGCCATTGAACCGCTTATTTGTTTTTGATTGATTTTGCTCCCACTCATGAAGCCATTGCTTGTTTCAGCCCATTTAAGAATCACATAAGGTCTATGCTTTTCTTGGTTGCAAATAAATCTGCGGTTGGCAAACTCGGCTCTTTCTTTTAGAACCCCCGTATCGACCTTGACTCCATTTTGTTTCAACATTTCCAATCCTTTGCCACTCACTTTTGGATATGGGTCTAACATTGCAATAACAACATGGGGTATTTGATGTTGCAAAATAAGTTCAGTACAAGGAGGTGTTTTCCCTTGATGACAACAAGGTTCAAGCGTTACATAGAGCGTAGCATCTTTTAATAATGTACAGTCTTTACCTGAAACACTTTGTATTGCCTCCACTTCTGCATGTGCACCTCCGTATTGTTTGTGATACCCCTCCCCAATAATTCTGTTATTGTGAACAATAACACAACCAACCAGAGGGTTTGTTTGTGTATGCCCTAAACCTTTGAGCGAAAGGTCAATAGCGCGTTGTATGTATTGTTCAGGAGAAGGAACCACAATCAAAAGTTTATTGGTGAGTAGAAGCCCATGCAGCAGGGTCGCTGCTCCATGATTCGAGGGTGGCTTTGTGTTGTGTTGAAATATAGCCTGATTTAACCGCTTCTTCCAACAAAACTGTATAATTGCTTAAATATATATATGGACAAGATGCCTGTTTGAAACGTTCTAGAGCATCAGGAAAGCCATAAGTGAAGATTGAAACTAACCCTAATGCGTTTCCACCACTCGCACGTAAATTCTCTAAAGCAGCTAAACTGCTTTTTCCGGTAGAAACTAAATCCTCAATCAACACAACGTTGGCTCCTTCTTTTAAATAGCCTTCTACGGAGTTCTTCATTCCATGTTTTTTGGCTTCAGGTCTTATGTAAATATATGGCAAACCCATTGCATCTGCGATTAACGCACCTTGGGCAATACCGGCAGTGGCAATCCCTGCGATACATTCAACATCTTTGAAATACTTTTTGATGATTGTTACAAATGTGTCGCGGATAAAAGTCCTTGCTTCCGGATAGGATAAGGTGATTCTGTTGTCACAGTAAATGGGTGAAAGTAAGCCGGACGTCCAGGTGAAAGGATTGTCGGGACTAAGTTTTACAGCCTTCACTTCGAGTAAGTAATTTGCTACTTTTGCAGATATTTCTTTGTCAGTCATGAGCAAACAAAATTATACTATTTTCATTAATCAATCTTCGATTTCATTAGTGCCGATTGCTCAAAACTTAAACATAGAAATCTCGTTATCGCGCTTTAAAATTTTGGCAAATAAATGCTTGAATGCAGCCAATGATGTCATTGAGCATTTTGAGGTTCCTACAAAATCCCCAATTAAATTATTGCACCTATTAAAAAAAGAGTATTGTTATATACAGGCTGCAGGAGGGATAGTTGAACACGATAGTCAATATCTTTATATAAAGAGATTTGGTCTATGGGATTTGCCTAAAGGCAAAATTGAGAAAGATGAATCAATAAAAAATGCTGCACTACGAGAAGTAGAAGAGGAGTGTGGGATTACCAATCTTAAAATTGTCAGAGATTTGCCAAATACATATCATATTTATAATTTTAAATCTAAGCCTGCTCTTAAAGAGACGTTTTGGTTTTTAATGAGCATCACAGGGCAAATCTCAAATTTGAAACCACAGACAGAAGAAGGAATTACTGAATTGCGTTTTGATCGTAAGGATTTCTTGTTACAAGATTCAACAGAATCATACAGTAGTTTGAAATTTTTGATGCATTCGTTTGTTCATTCATAGTCATTGTGTTCACGAGGTTTTTATCTTTATAGGTGTGTAGAAGGGACATGGCAAATCAATTTTTTAAATTCAAGCAATTTGAAATTCTTCAGAAGAAGAATTCTATGAAGGTTACTACCGATGCATGCATCTTGGGTGCAATGGCTGACTTTTCAGGTTGTAGTGAAATTTTAGATATAGGAGCGGGGACGGGATTACTTACGTTGATGCAAGCGCAAAAGTTCCCAAATGCTTCTTATACAGCAGTTGAAATTGAAGAATCGGGATTTGAGGAGTTGGTTGAAAATTGTAAACAATCTGCTTGGAGTAAAAGGATTGATTGTGTAAACAAAAATATTCTTGATTTTGCACAAGAGCCTTCGAATCATTATAGGTTTGATGGAATTATTACAAACCCTCCATTCTTTCGTGCAAATCTAAAATCTCCTGTTTCAGAACGAAACCGTGTGCGACATGAAGACGGTGTGTTGAGTATGACGGAGTTGTTGGCATGTATTGACTTGTTGTTAAAAACGCATGGCAAATGTTTTTGCTTATATCCGTACAGACGATTTGAAGAGTTTTTACATTCAAGTAATGCACAACAATTAGTGTGTAGAAACGTGGTTTTCCTACAAAATTCACCGAATAAAGAACCTCAGTTATTTATTGCGGAAATAGGAAAGGAGTCTGACACACTTTCTTTCCAAGAGCGGAAGTTCAATATACGGAATTCTGATTTAAACTATTCCAAGGAGTTTGTTGAGTTGATGAGATCTTATTATTTGTAAAGAAGAACACGTCTGTTGACTTTGTGTTTCTTTTGAATTGTGCTTAATCTTCAGTAACTTTGCAGCCCTTTTTAATTAGGCATTCATGATTACTTGTAACAACTTGTCACTGCGTTTTGGAAAACGTGTTTTATTTGATGAAGTAAATGTAAAATTTACGAGCGGAAATTGCTATGGAATTATAGGCGCGAATGGTGCCGGCAAATCTACTTTTTTGAAAATTATCACCGGTGAAATCGACCCTAACACAGGCTCGGTGGATATCGAAAAAGGAAAACGTATGGCCGTCCTTAAACAAAATCACTTTGAATTTGATCAGTTTGAGGTGTTGCAAACGGTGATTATGGGGCATAAAGATTTGTATGCAATTATGCAAGAAAAGGATGCGTTATATGCCAAATCTGATTTTAGTGATGAAGATGGGGTACGTGCTGCAGAGTTGGAAGAAAAATTTGCGGAAATGGAAGGTTGGAATGCCGAAAGTGATGCAGGTACTTTGCTCAACGGCTTAGGAATTTCAGATGATTTTCACTACAAAACAATGCACGAGCTAAGTAATAACCAGAAGGTGCGCGTATTGCTTGCTCAAGCTTTGTTTGGCAATCCTGATATCCTGATTATGGATGAGCCGACTAACGACCTTGATGTTCATACTATTGCTTGGTTGGAAAATTTCTTAGCTGATTTTGAAAACCTTGTATTGGTTGTAAGTCACGACCGACATTTCTTGGACTCCGTTTGTACTCACGTAGCGGATATTGATTACAGCAAAATTCAAGTCTTTACAGGTAACTATAGCTTCTGGTATCAAAGTAGCCAATTGGCATTGAGACAAAGACAAGAACAAAATAAGAAATCAGAAGAAAAACGTAAAGAGCTGCAGGAATTTATTGCACGATTTAGTGCCAATGCTGCTAAGTCTAGACAAGCAACAAGTAGGAAAAAATTACTTGAAAAGCTGAATATTGAAGAGATTAAACCTTCGAGCAGAAAGTATCCTGCAATTTTTATAATCCCGGAACGAGAAGCAGGTGATCAAGTGTTAAAAGTGGAAAATTTGAGTTATAAGCAGGATGGAGAAAATCTGTTTACTAAGGTGAATTTCACTGTTAATAAAGGCGATAAGATTGCATTTCTATCTAAAAACACTCTTGCATTAACAAGGTTTTTTCAAGTGTTGGCTGATGAAATGAAGCCGACAACCGGAAGCTATCATTATGGTGTTACCATAAAGAAAGGGTATTTGCCCAATGACAATTCAAAGTATTTTGAAGGTATAAATCTAAACCTTGTTGATTGGCTGAGACAATTCTCAAAAGAAAAAGATGAAACTTTTATTCGCGGTTTCTTAGGAAAAATGTTGTTTAGTGGTGAAGAATCACTTAAAAGTGCAAAAGTGTTATCAGGAGGAGAGAAAGTTAGGTGTATGTTGAGTAAATTAATGTTAGAACAACCCAATTTTGTCATCGCTGATGACCCCACTAACCACTTGGATTTGGAATCTATTCAATCGTTGAACAATAGTTTTGTTGATTATAAAGGCACAATTGTATTTCAATCTCATGACCATGAGTTTATTCAAACTGTGGCAAACCGTATCATTGAAATTACACCAAATGGAATCATAGATAAGATTTGTACTTATGATGAATATTTGGAAGACGAATCGGTTCAGCAAAGAAAAACAGAGCTATATGGTTCTGCCCCGAGTGCTTAATTCATATCAATGAAATTCCTTGTCTTACACGGACCTAATCTCAATTTGCTTGGAAAGCGGCAACCTGAAATCTATGGATTTGAGCGTTTTGAAGACTTTTTAATTGAAATGCGCAATCGTTTTGCAGGTGTGCAGATTGACTATTTTCAGAGTAATCACGAGGGAGATCTGATTGATTTTGTTCAAAAAAGCGAATCACAATACCAAGGTGTTATTTTTAATGCAGGAGGATTTTCTCATACTTCTGTTGCGATAGCTGATGCGGTTGCTGCAGTGAATGTTCCCTATGTTGGGGTGCATATCAGTAATGTTTATGCACGCGAACGCGAAAGACATATTGATTTGCTGGCGAAATATTGCGTAGGTACTATTACAGGGTTAGGAATGAAAGGCTATGAGTTAGCATTGCAGTACCTTATTGATATTCAAAAGTAACTAGTTTATATTTGTTGAATAGGCTTAGTCCTCAAGTTGAATAAGGAAGCCTAATGTATGTTGGTTAAATGTTCTATAATCTTGCCCGAGTTTTTGATTCCAAGTATAGCGATATCCGATATTTAATTTGTCGGCAATTGGAATCCAACATCCTACACCAAAACATACACTGCTTATCATGCTGTTAAATCCTGCTCTATGGTTTTGATTGATAATGTCAATATTGTACCCAATTAAGCCATAAGGTTCTACCATCTTAGGTTTTTCACTCAAAAAGAATTTCCCGTTATTGGGATTTAAGATCATGCCGAAACCGATACGCTCAAAGTCAGAGCCAAACTCGGCTTGAAAATCAGGTCCCATGTTTTTAATATGCCCTAAAGCGATTTGTGTATATGGAGTTAAGTATTTAGAAATCGGATATCCATACTCAATTTGACTAAAGGCGGACATTCTTTTGTTGTGTGGTGTAGGGTTGTTAAGCCATTTTGAAGAGAAATCAATTGCCCCGCCTTGAACAGCAAGATATTGCTTGTTGACGATTTGAGCCTGCGTTGTGCCACAGAGCCAATTGAAAACAAAAGTCAATATGATGATACTCCTAAATGGCATTGAGCAAAGTTATGGATTTGTTAGAATTTGCGGTTGTGCTCTCTTTCTATATCTTTCTTTTTAATGTCTTCGCGTTTGTCAAAGAGCTTTTTCCCTTTGGCAAGTGCAATTTCGATTTTAATAAAACCACGTTCACTCAAAAAGATGCGCACAGGGATAATCGTATATCCTTCTGTTTCTATACCTTTTTTGAGTTTTCTAAGTTCTTTTTTTGTAAGCAATAACTTGCGCGAACGCAAAGGATCGTGATTTAAATAGCTGCCAAATTTCCATTCGGAAATGTGCATGTTCTTTATGAACAGTTCAGTGTCTTCAAATACACAGTAAGCCTCAGAAATTGAGGCGTTGTTTTGTTTGATTGATTTAACTTCGGTTCCTGTCAAAGACAAACCTGCGGTAAACCGTTGCTCTAAAGCATAATTGAACCCTGCTTTTTTGTTTAGTATATTCAAATTTGCCATGATTGATACTATTGCAAAGATTGAAAGATTGAGTTGATTTTTTCTTTAGTCAAAATCTTTTGACCTTGTGTCCCGGTTGCTATTACCCGATTACCAACACGAGCAGTAAAGTTGCAATGAATAGCGTTCCCTTTCAATTCGCAAATTGTAACTTCAAACTCAACCTTTTGCCCCACCAGTGCAGGTGATAAATGTTGAATTGTTAGAAATGTGCCAATTCCTTCTTCGTGCGCTTCTTTCATTTCTAATACAAATTGACGACAAGCCCATTCTGCATCCCTTCCCAACGCAAACGTGCTATATACAGGGTGCACCTTGTCGTCTGTGAATGACGCAATGTCGTTTTCTGTTACTGTTTTTGACCAAAATTTGGTGTTGCCTACACTAAAGAGATTTTTCATTATTCGCCTTTATGCTTTCTTTCTTCTTCTTCCTTTTTCTTTTTCTCTTCTCTTTCTTTTTCGATTAATTTATTAATGTATTCTTGATCAATCATTTGATTCTGTTTGTTGTCGGGTTGGTTGGTGGTTGTTTCTATGTTCTCTACAACAGGAGCAACAGGGTTGTTGGGGTCGATTTTGAACCGCAAAAGAATATCCTTATACATACGTACAAGTGAGTCTAATTCATTGTTCTTTTCTTCAAGTTGATTTATTCGCGCATCGCGTTTGATGATTTGATTTGAAATAGAGGTGTTGTCCGATTTTAATTGTCTGTTTTCTTCTTCTAATTGAGTGATTTTGTTTTCTAATTCGGTAACCTTGTCTTTTTGTGTAGTTACAAGATTGGTAAGATTGATAACAATGTCTCCGCTTTGTTGTGATTGCACTTCATCCTTAAACTTTTGAAGGCGCACTAATTCTGCTTTTGATTTAAGTAATTCTGCTTTTAATGCATCGTTTTCATTACTCAGTTCTCTTACCTTAGACCCAAGTTCTCTGTTTCTGTTAACCAGCGCGGTGTCCATCCCGTAGTTCTGATTAGTATTCACAGAAGGAGTAGTATTGCAGTTCTTTAATCTTGTTTTGAGTTCCTCAATTTCAGCATCTTTCTTTTCTAAATCTTTGCGTAGTTGAATAATGATTTGAGATAAAGCCAAGTCTTCCGGACTCGCGTTGGGATCTACGATAGGATTCTGTTTAATACTTTCTTCACCGGATAATTGTACAAAACCAAAAGATGCTCTGGAAGAAGGTCCAATATAAAGACCAAATGAGCCTTTGGAGAGTTCTATTTCAGAAAATGTAGTTATGTATTTTTGGTTAATATAGAGGTCATATACCTTGTTGCTTGTCTTTACCGTGATTTCATTGTAATCTTTTGTGATTGCAAATGAATTATTTACCCATCCATCCTTACCTTTTGATATGGGTGCTAATCTATCAGGATACACTCTGCTAATTCTGTATTGTCTTTTTTGATTTACCTCAATCAGTATGCCCGATGATTTCTCTTTGTCTGCCATCACAATGATACCCGCAGCGGATTTTTTTCCATTGTATTTAATAAGCGTAAACCCAACTCTGACCTCATACGATTGGTGCTTTTCATTTAGATTTGGAATGACAAAATATCCAAGTTGAGGATTTTTGCGTATTAGATCAAAGCTGTTTGCTTGTTTAATAAAAAGATTATCTATGTTGAATGTTTGAGTCCAAATCTCATTTTTAGTGGAGGTAAAATCGTCTTTAAACAAGATTTTGTTAAAATCCTTTGCTACTTCTTGACTAAATAGGCTCGTTGGTATAAAAGCAAGTAAAATGAATTTGAAAAGTTTCATATTTGCGCTTCGTTTTAGCGTATGGCAAAAGTACTAAAATCAATGGGATTGAGTTTAAACATAATATCAAGGTATATAGAGAGGTGGCTTATCGTTTGTTTAGTATTGATTCCCCTTGTTATTCAACAATCTTGCAAAAATGATATTGAAGTTTTTACAGAATATAAAGAACAAGCTATTGTGTATGGATTACTTGATTTAAGCCAAGAAACACAGTATCTGAAGATTCAGCGGACCTTTCTGAATCCAAATTCAACAGCACATGAGATTGCCCAACTCAAGGACTCTCTTTATTTTGAGGATGCATCCGTAAAGTTAATAGAAGAACAAACAGGTAAAGAAATAGAGTTTCAACGGATTGACAGTATTCCGAAGGATTCGGGTTTCTTTCAAAATAGTACCAACTATTTATATGCATCGAATGTACTTTTAGATGCAAAATACACGTATAGGTTATTAATTAAAAACAATAAAACCGGTTATACTGCAACAGGAAGAACACAAATTGTTCGTGCGCCAATAGTGAATTTCCCTGTATCAATCAATAATCCCTTTTTCTCTGTTTCACCAAAACTCAATGTCAATCTTAGATTTGTCAATGGACTGAATGCGAAGTCTCAAGATGCATATTTTGAATTTACTGTGGCAGAGTTTCCCGAATCCGATACTACACAAACAACATTTAAGAAAATTCAATGGCATTTTGTAACAAACTTAGTCAATGAGGGAGGAGCTCCCTATATGCCCGGTAATCGCGCTACTTCAGTACCCGGAATTGGTTTCTATGATTTCTTTTTGGGGAATATGGATAATGGTGTTTTTAATACAGATAAGTATGTTCAGAGAAGAATTGTACGTACTGATTTTGTCCTGATTAGTGCTTCACAAGATTTGGCTGATTTTGTCGCTGCTTCTACACCATCTATTGGTATTGTTCAAAAGCAAATAGATTTTAGCAACGTGCAAAATGGTCTTGGAATATTCTCAAGCAGGTACACTTATCGTGTAAATAAAGTTGCAATAGATCCTGCTATCATTGGGTACTTCAATAGCTTGGATTATAAGAAGTATAACGTACTAAGATTTATTGAATAAATCAGTTATGCAGTTGCTGCTGCACCGGTATTTCTTTGCTCGTTAACTTTTTTGTAAAAATCTTCTTTGCTTATTTCTTCTTCTTGAATTGTAACAATCTCTTTTAGTTTGTTTGTTACCTTCCTTCTCAATGCTATGTCATGCATTTTTTGAACAAATGCATATTCTTTAAGCTGTTTAAGGGCGTAATCTTTAACCATGTCAGGAGTAGCATTAGGAATGCCATATTGTCTAAAAAGTCCAATGCTATAAGCAATTGCAGTATCTTCTAATTCTTCAGGAGCAATTTCAATTTTGTTCTCTGCAGCAATCTTTTCGCGAATCAACATTCTTCTTAATGCAAATGCCTCTTGTGCATAACGATCTTCAATATTGCTTTCATTGTATTCACCATCTTTGCTCTCAATGAGCCATCTTTTCAGGAAATTGTCGGGCAATGACAAAGGATGGTTTTCGTCCAATTTCTTGTCAAGATAATGTTCAAATAATTGTTCAGCTTCTTCTGCATAATATTCGCTCATGTTTTCAGACAATTTGGCTCTAAAGGCTGTTTCATCTGTGATGCCGCTGTTTGGAAATACTTTGTCAAAAAGGCTTTGGTTGATTTCGGAAGGGACGTGTGATTTTACTTCATGAATTTCTAACTCAAACACAGGGTTTAAGTCGTTCACCACTTCTTCACCTACTTCCAAAGTCCTTGCAATCATTGCATGATCATTCTTGTATATCTTAAATACATCAATCTGGAATACATCATCTTTCTTCTTGCCAATCAACAAGTTTTTAATTTCCTCATCCTCAATGTTTTTTAAAGAAAAAGAGATGTGTTTATGATGAATGCCGCCTTCCAGATGTTTGCCGTCATTGTCAAGCTCGTTGATAGCAGCGTAAATTAAGTCGTCTGCTTCCACAATATCCTTTTCTTTCATGTCGCCAAATCTTTCTGTAAGGAACTTGATTTCTTCTTCTATTTCATTTGCCGGTAATTGTATTTTATATCTTTTAACCGTGTCTTTATCTGAGATGTTTAATGAAACTTCGGGAGCAAGTCCTATGTCAAAAGAAAGCGTAAAATCCTTTGGGTTAGCAAAGTCAAGAGGCTGTTGGTCTTTTGATTCAATTGGACGTGCCAAAATTTCAATGTTATTATCCTTTAGGTAGTCATTTACAGATTTGTTGGTGAGTTCATTGATTTCATTGATAAGTATAGATTCACCATACATTTTCTTCACCATACCCATAGGTGCTTTACCGGTTCTGAAACCTTTGATAGCAACTTTCTTTTGTTGTTTCTTTAGTTGATTCTCAACATTTGGTTGATAGTCATCGGGTGTAAAAGTAACTGTCAGTGTTGCAGACAGGTCAGCATTTTTATTAAATTGAATATCCACGGATTAATAATATAAATTGAATTGAAATTTTCTCAAAAAAGAGTGCGGATGAAGGGAGTCGAACCCCCACGGGTTGCCCCGCTAGATCCTAAGTCTAGTGCGTCTACCAATTTCGCCACATCCGCATTCGATAAAATAAAGAACACTTCTTTTTGAGGGGTGCAAATATAAATCTTTTTTGTTGCCAATGAAATTCATTTTTAAAAATTCTATGCTAAGTAAATTCCTCATTTTTTCACACTATGCGTACATTTTTAATTCTAAAGACTTGTTGAATATCTTAGTTTTGCATAACAGAAACACTAATAAAATCTATGGTTACAGAAGTGAGTGAGTCGGAGCTTGAAAAACACACAAAAGAAGAGCTTGAAAACAAAGAAATTATTAATCGTTACAGGCGGCTCTTGCGTTCGGTAAGATTTCCTTTGTCTAAAGAAGATAAAAAACTAATTCGTGATGCTTTTGATCTCGCCTTGGATGCACATAAAGGAGTCAGAAGGAAGTCCGGTGCTCCATACATTTTTCATCCTATCGAAGTTGCCAGAATTGCTGCACGCGAAATAGGGTTGGGCGCAACCTCAATAGCCTGTGCTTTAATCCATGATGTGGTAGAAGACAGTGATTATACACTGGATTATATCAAACGAAAATTTGGAACCAAGGTTGCTCAGATTGTAGATGGATTAACCAAGATTTCAGGGGTGTTTGACTACACTGATTCAATGCAGGCAGAGAATTTTCGCAAAATGCTGCTTACATTGTCAAAAGATGTTAGAGTGATATTGATTAAACTATGCGACCGATTACACAATATGCGCACATTGGATTCAATGTCGCGAAAAAATCAGCTCAAGATTGCTTCCGAAACGTTGTTTTTTTATGCTCCCTTAGCGCATCGATTGGGTTTGTATGCCATCAAAACTGAATTGGAAGACTTAGCGATTAAATATACTGAAAGAAAAAAGTACAATGATATAAGCAATAAGTTGAAGGAAACTAAAGCCTCTCGTGATCGCTATATGAGACGCTTTGCTGAACCCATTAAAACAGCTTTGGATAGTCAAAAAATTCAATATGAATTAAAAGGTAGGGTAAAGTCAATTTACAGTATTCTTCAAAAAATGGAAAAACAACAAGTGCCATTTGAAGAAGTGTATGACTTATTTGCAATCAGAATCATCATTGATTCAAAAATGGAAAACGAAAAGGCGGATTGCTGGAAGGTGTATTCGTTAATAACAGATATTTATTACCCCAATCCTTCAAGATTGCGAGATTGGATATCGCAACCCAAAAGCAACGGATATGAATCGTTGCATACAACAGTGATGGGACCCGGAGGGATGTGGGTAGAAGTGCAAATTCGAACTAAACGAATGGACGAAGTGGCTGAACAAGGTTATGCCGCACATTGGAAGTATAAGAATCACGGGGCAGAAAAGGAAGCCGGACGTGGTTTGGATGACTGGTTGTTAAGGGTGAAAGATGTGTTGGAGAATCCTGGCCCCAATGCAATGGATTTCCTTGATCAATTCAAAAGTCAATTGATGGAAGATGAGATTTTTGTTTTTACCCCAAAAGGAGAACTCAAAAGTCTGCCTGCTAATTCTACCGCACTTGATTTTGCATTTGAAATCCATACGGAAATTGGTATAAAATGTATTGGTGCTAAGGTTAACAATAAGTTGGTGCAACTCAAAACCAAGTTGTCAAATGGTGATCAGGTGGAAATATTAACCTCTGATAAGCAATCGCCTAAAGAGGAGTGGTTTGGATATGTTGTTTCGGGTAAAGCTAAAAACAAGCTTAAAGATTACTTTAATGAGGAAAAGCGCAAGGATGCGGAAAAAGGAAAAGAAATACTCAAAAGAAAGTTCAAAACTACAAAAATTGTTTTTTCGGATGAACATATAAACAGGGTTGTTGAATTTTATAAAGAACGCTCAGCTACTGATTTGTTTGCTTCTATTGGTAAGGGGTTGTTCCCAATAGAAAATGTTGATATTAAAAAAGTATTTGCAAAAACAAAAAAACAGAAGACAATTGAAATCAAACCGGCTCCGGTCATTAAGTTTCCTGATAAAGGCTCGAGTATTATTGTAGGCGATACTCCGGAATTGTCTTACAAATTAGCTCCCTGTTGTAATCCTATACCGGGTGATGATATATTTGGGTTTGTTACAGTAGGTGAAGGGGTGAAAATTCATCGAACTAACTGCCCGAATGGTATCTCCTTGATGTCAAATTATGGCTATCGAGTGATTAAAGCTGAATGGCAAGAGCAATATAGCAACAGTGCCAAGCAGTTCTTAGTCGGAATCAAAATTGAAGGAATTGACGATGTTGGGGTTTTGAGTAGTTTAACTGATATTATCTCAAAATCCATGAAGGTAAATATCAAATCAATTACTGTGAAATCAAATGCCGGTACTTTTGAAGGCAAGATTCTATTGTTTATCACAGACACGAAACACTTAGATGAGTTAATTAACAACATAACCACAAAACATCAGTACATGAAAGTAACTCGGATAGATGTTTCAGGATAGGAGTAGCTAAATAGTAAGTTCCAAGCCGTCAAAACCAAGGTGGATACCCTGTGGAAGCTCTTTTTCGACTTCGTTATGCAAGCCAAGTTGATGGCTTATATGTGTTAAAAAAGTTCTCTCTGCTTTTACCTCTTGCACAATCGCAATCGCTTCATCTAATGTGAAGTGTGAAATGTGTTTCTGTCGTCTAAGCGCATTTAATACTAAGACTTTTGCACCTCTTATCTTGTCAAGTTCCTTAGGTTCAATGTGGTTTGCATCTGTAATATAAACGAAATCTTGAATCCGAAACCCCAAAACCGGTAAATAGTAATGCAAGACTTTGATGGGTGAAACTTGAATGTCTTCTATCAAAAATGGGTGCTCAGTATTAATAGTGTGTAATTTGACTTCAGGAATGCCTGGATATTTTTCATCAGAAAAAACATAATGAAACTCACGTTTTAGTGCATCTTGGACATTTGTTGTGGCATAAATATTTATTGCCTTTTTTGAAAAATAATTGAAAGCACGAATGTCATCCATGCCTGCAATGTGGTCTTTATGTTCATGTGTAAAGATGAGCGCATCTAATTGCTTGGTATTGCTCCGTAACATTTGCTGCCTAAAGTCAGGACCTGAGTCAATGACAAGTACCTTGTTATTTATTTCAATTTTAATAGATGTTCTTAAACGTTTGTCTTTGGGGTTGGACGATTGACAAATTTCGCAAGGGCAGGCAATTACAGGTACACCTTGTGAGGTTCCGGTTCCCAAAAAAGTAACTTTCATTTGTTGTGCAAATATAGAATCGGCTTACGGCTTATATTTGACTTTCCGCAAAAATGTTTCTGCGTCACTCATGTTCATTAATTCCTTTAATGTGATTGAAGGATTTTTTTTCATAAAAGCATGTACAGCTTGCCAGCCTACAAACTTTCCTAACATAGGAGGGGTGTTGGGAGGTACTCCTGGAGCGGTTGTAAATGGTCCTTCTGTAAAATATCTCATATACGTTCGCTTTTCGGTTGAATATAGAATATCCTCCTTGATGATATATTCCCAAATGTTCTTTTCTTCTTCTTTGCAAAACTTATATTCTTCTGGAGTGTAGCCTATAATCAGGTGTTTGGGTAAATTCGGCATCATCGCTTCAGTGAAATACAGCAGTCTGCCCCAGTAAAACATGTTGTCTGCAAAACTGTTCTCGCGATTTGTAGTATAAAACATGTCATTTCCTAATGCCACCAGTGTTAAAGCTGAGATGTTATCGGGGACGAGCAGTTTGTGAAAATAATTTTCGATAGGAGGTTGCAAACTCTTATACATATAAAAAGTGTCGCCTAAGTGCATGTCTAAAGAAATCCCAACATAGCCTTGCCCGATTGGGTTAAGTGTCATGCTGAAATTAGAAAAGAAGGTAACAATATCCGGTATGCTGTCGTTTGGGAAGTAGTATTTAAAATGTTTGAAAGCATTTGTCAATTCCTTTTCTTGAGATGAAAAATCTTTGAAATGAGCATTCATAATAGACATTAATCTGTCTAATGTTTGACTTGCAAGTATTTTTTTGAGCACTTGTTTTGTTTCGGGAGCATCAGCGTTTCCAATGCCCATCATGCCGGGAGCTTCTATCCAGTCATAATAAAACTGCCCATATTTGTTTTTGAGTTCTGATAATCCTTGTTCAAAAGCCGCATCAGACTGAAGTGAGCCTTTTAGTTTGTAGAAATCTTGCTCAAATCGCTTGATTTGAATTTTAATGTCTATTTTGCTTGTGTCCACATCAAGAGGATTGTCGTTGCAACCTACAATTATCAAAGAGAATAGCACTATAAATAAGTTTTTTAATCGAGTATGCAGCATTGAATTTTTTTTCTGATTTTTGCGCAAAATAAACATCAAATTCGCATCTTGTATTATGAAAGCAAATTTTAATTTCAAATTATTGTCAGTTCTCTTCATCCTTTTTGGTTTTTCTTATTCATCAAAAGCCGCAGAAGGGGATAATAAGATGTTCCAATTAGGTTTAACCGGTTCGGGAAATTTCTGTTGGAGCAGTGGTGCTGTGAAACCACTTTATTCTAATGGTTTAGGACTCGGTTATTCTATAGGAATAATGGGGGATTGGAACTTGATGAAATCTAAGAGCAATTATTTTATGTCATTTGAACTACTCACTTCCAATCTTGGCACGAGAACCAGATTTGATAATAGCTTTGTTTTAACAAATAAGAAAGATAGTATTTTGTATGAAAATATTGAACACACTTATAGGCTGACCTATATTGAAGTTCCTATTTCACTTAAGTTGAAAATTAATGAGATTGGTTATATTACTTGGTTTGCACAGTTTGGGCTGGCTCCCAGTATTTTATATAAAACAAAAGCAAAGTTCAGGGCTGAAAGGGTGGGAACACATGACAAACTCACAACCGAATATTTTAACAATAATGCAAAAGAAGGAGACGATATAAACCAAGAGTTTTATGATTACAAAGATGATGTTCGTTTTTATAGAATTGCAACTTTCCTTGGTGCAGGAATGGAATATCGTTTTTCAGGTAATACCGCTTTTGTAGCCAGTGTTAGGTTTAATAATGGATTAAATGATATACTGACAGAGAAGAAATTGAAAGTTCACAATGCTTTTGTTGCACTGCACGCAGGAATATTGTTTTAATTAAAGCACGTTTTTAAAAATGAAAGAACTGAATTCCGCTTTAGAACAAGGAATCAAGGATTTCTTTTTAAAGGCAGGGTTTCAAAAAGCAGTAATAGGAAGTTCAGGGGGGATTGATTCTGCATTAGTACAAACCTTGGCATCTAACGCACTTGGAGCAGAAAATGTAACTGCTTTCATAATGCCTTCTGAGTTTTCCTCTCAAGGATCTGTTGATGATGCTGTTGCATTATGTAACAACCTTGGGAATCCGTTTCATATTATCAAAATTGCCCCTCTCTATGAGCTTTATCTCCATACCTTAAAAGAGGTTTATGGCAATACTAATTTTGACTTAACCGAAGAAAATCTTCAAGCTCGAATCCGCGCCACTTTGTTGATGGCATATAGCAATAAGAAACACGCATTATTGTTAAATACAAGTAACAAAAGTGAATTGGCTGTTGGATATGGGACTCTTTATGGTGACTTATGTGGAGCAATCTCTGTAATTGGTAATTTATATAAAACTCAAGTGTATCAACTTGCGCGACACCTGAATAAGGATCAAGAAATTATTCCTAATCATATCATCCAAAAAGCCCCAAGTGCAGAACTGCATCCGGGGCAAAAAGATTCAGACTCGCTACCTGAGTATGCAGAATTAGATAAAGTTCTTGTTGAGTTAATAGATAATCAAAAGTCGGTTGAACAGGTTGTAGCACAAGGGTTTAGCGAAGAATTAGTTAGCAGAATAGTGAAACTTGTTCAAAGGAGCGAGTTTAAGAAAGCACAAGTTCCACCTATACTGTATGTGTAAAGATTCTTAATCTTTTATCAGTAGCCGGTGATTATTTTTTAATTCGTCTTGCCTGATTTTAACATCTTTGATTGCAGCATCAAACAAGATTGTACTTTCTGTAATTTGTTGTTCTATTTTCAGTGTGAGTGAACTCAAATCAGTGTCTGTTTGAGATGAAAATTTGTCTGCATCTTTTAATTCCAGAAGCGATTCTGAAAGTTCCTTTTTCTCGCATTGTTGCCAGTGCTCAAGAATTGTAATTTCTAATTGGTAAGAAAACAACTCTGCTGCAACCCATTTTTCTAAATCATTTTCCTTCTCAGGGTCTTTCGATAATTTCCAGTGTCGCTTGATTTCGTTGTGGTAATTATGGGTATTAATAAATAAGCTCTGTGATGCAGATTCCCATTCATCTGTTTCAGCGTTGTTGGAAACGGATTTCTTGAGTTCAATTTCGAATTGTGTTAAGAATTTTTGATACTCATCAATGGCTATCGCAAGCTGTGTATTTTTCTTAGGCTTGCTTGGAGTGCAACTTATCCCCATGCTGCAAGCTAAAGAGATATAGAACAAAAGATATTTCACAGTGAGAATTTAGAGGGTAAAGGTGTTGCGAATATCTTGAATGATTGTCTCCTTGTTGTGAAAAGTATTGACGAATTCAATTCCATTCTTGCCTAAGCGTTGTAATTCATCAAAATTGTTTAATAAGATATTTTTAATACTTTCTACATCTTCCTCATCACTTCTTACTTCATATAATATACCTGCTTTCCCGTTTTCAATAATCTCCTTAAATCCAACAATGTTCGCAGCAATGATAGGTAATTCCAACTGAGCACATTCAATTCCAACAAGCGGATAACCTTCAAATCTGCTGGGAAACACTGCTACATCAAACATAGTAAAGAACTTTTCGGGATTTTTAGTAGCTCCTGTATAGGTGAGGTTGGTAAGTGATTTTATTTTGGGCATAAGCGATTCTAACATAGGTCCATCGCCAACCATAACAAAATGATAGTCATTATTACTTTGCATTTTATATGCTAATTCAACAAAAATATCAGGACGCTTTTGGTCATGGAATCTGCCTAAGAATCCAATGATTTTTTTGTTCGGGTCTATGCGATATTTGTTGAGTTTAACGTCTCTGTTTCTTGGCTCTTTTAAAAATGCGTTGTAATCAATCATATTGTATATGACAGATATTTTTTGTGCTTGTTCACCATACTTGCTTATTAAAACATCTTTCCAGAAGTTACTGGTTACAATCCGTTTATCAATATGTTTTTGATAGTGTAAAGCTGCTTCAAACCAACCATTATTGTCAAATTCTTCGCAATGCAATAAGTCGTAAATAACAGTTTCCGGGAACTTTTGTTTAATCAGAGGAGTTAAAAGATAGAGCATGGGATTGCTCATATTTAATATCAGACGTGGTTTTTCAATTTTAATGATTTCCCACAATGCGAGCAATTTTGGATAGGGTCCTTGTGCAAAGTCCGAAAGAGAAAGTTGAGAATCAGATACTTTTTCAAACACATCCTTTAAAGTTCTTGCTACGCCCTCTGAATCCATTACTACATCAACAACCTTGTAATTCAAGTGCTTGATTTCATGCATATAGTCATATAGAATGTTTTCAGCACCTCCGGTATGCCACCAAAAATGTGTACATAACGCAGTTTGATTATATGCAGTACAAACAGGATAATCTTTGTCAAACTCTATTGGGAACCCTGACTTGAATCCCGCCATTTTATGTGTCTTCGTAAATTTCTTTTCACTTTCCAGCCTCTTTTTTATAAGTAATGACGGTGCAAAAACAAATCGAAAAGCGTCTTTGACTGAGAAAGTTGTGGGAGCGCGATGTGTAAAAAAGTAAATAGTCTTGCGCAATAAATTGGTGAAAAATCCACTATGTCCTGCAAATTTGTTGTTATCTTTTTTAAAAGATTCTTGTGCAGCAGAGAGATTAAAGATGCTACGCCAGTTTTGGCGATATGCCAAAAGTGTTCCCAGATTTCCTTCTTCCTCAGTTCTGGTTAGTAGCGACTTTATATTTTGACGATAGTTAAATATTACTTTTTTGACCGGTACTCCAAATTTGCCTTTGCCCAGTGCCCTTTGCCAAAAATCCCAGTCTTCAAATAGTTTAACATTTTTAGAAAGTACTTTGGTTTTTTGACCCTTTAACTTTTCCCATAATTCTCGCTTGATTGGAGAGGTAACCACTTGATAGTTTGATAGAAATAATTTTTTGGCTGAAAAATCAGGAGCTATATCCACTTTGTTTCTATATCCAAATTTTCGCAAACTGGGATAAACCCAAGATGCATTTGGGTGTGCGCAGTGTGTGATATAACAATATTTCAGATATTCAGGTTCTAATGTGTCATCACTGTCCAAACATACAATATACCTACCTTGTGAATGTCGTACCCCTATGTTGCGTGTCTCTGCTAACCAACTGTTTTTTTCATTGATTACCACCTTGATAGGGATTCCTTTATAGTTGCCTTGTTCTTTAAGTGCAATTATTTGTTGTTGAGTCGCTTTATCTGTTGAACAATCATCTACGATAATGATTTCGATTTTACTTAAATCAAAGTCTTGTGTAATGACAGAGTCAAGACATTCTTCAAGATAAATACCGGTATTATAAACAGGGATAATAAAACTAAATAGGATTTCTGTTTTGTTAGCCATTTTTAAGTTCGTAATTCTTAGAAATCCTTGTTAGGTTATCGTTGTAAAAGGGGTCGTTTTTAATCATTTTATCCCATTTGTTTAATAAATAATTCTTTTCATTGCTTTGGTGTGCGCGTGCTTGAGGACGTAGCATTGGGTTGCCTCGAGTAAGACACTCGTAGTGATACATAGAGACGTGAGGGATATAGATATTAAAATATCCAACTGTATAGAGTTTGCAACATAAGTCCACGTCATTACAATCTACAGCCAGATTTTCATCAAAACCGCCAACCATTTCAAACTTCTCACGCGAAACCATCATACATGCTCCGGTTACCGCTCCATAATTTGTTATACAATTTGCATTGTTAAAATATCCCGATGTGTCTTTGTGTGCTCCTGAATAAATATGTGCTCCTGTTTCATCCAATGATAAAATAATGCCCGCATGTTGGATTGTGTTGTTCGGATATAACAGTTTCACACCAACTGCTCCGGCATTCTCTAACTGAGCAAATTTTATCATCTCTTCTAATAAATTCGGGGAAATGACTTTGGTGTCATTATTTAAGAATAGTAAATATTCACCGTTTGCGATTTTTGCGGCTCTGTTATTCAAGATTGAATAATTGAACGGGATATCAATACGAATTGAACGAATTTTGTTAGGATGATTGTACTCGTATTGTGCGAGGGTACTCAAGAAAGTTTTCTCTGTGCTTCCATTATCAACTACAATGATCTCGTAGTTAGGATAGGAAACTTGTTCTAATATTGAATCAATACACTCTTGTAAAACCGCACTCTTATTCTTTGCCGGAATAATAATACTCACGGTTGGGGAATTTGCTAAATTAAATTTAGGGGTAAAACAGCCTAATGCAGTTTCGGATAGCTTTGCATAGCTGTTCTGATAATACATTGCAAGGAAGTGATTTAAGGCTTGGTGGTTCTCTTTTATTTCTTCACTTGTAATATTGCGTTGGTATTTATGATATAGTACTTTTTGAATATGATGCACGCTCGAAGCATGATGAGTCAAATTCAAAATCAGGCTATACACATTGTTGTAATATTGAATGTTTGCCTTATGAAGTAACTCCGAACTTGTAACAAACATATCCCCAATATAGTTTCTTGCTAATAAAGTGTGAGGGCTCCAGTCAGGTTTGAAATAAGGATTCTCAGTTGTATCAGGATAATTTTTATTGTAAAAATCATTGTCTGAATAAATAAAGTCTATTATCGGATTATTGTTAATAGCATTGGCAATATGATACAGATAATGAGGTGCAGGAATGCAATCTAATTTAGCAAAAACTATATGATTTTGTTCAGGAACCTTGTCTATTGTTTGCTCATCAACGAGAGAAAAACGAATATCAGTAGATACTATTTTTTCTATGGTGTAACTAATTATTTCACTAGGATTTTGAAGAAAAAACTGTATGTCAAACTTTGTATAAACTTGACTTTCAATCGCTTTAAGAAAATGATTGAGTTGTTTAAAGTTGTTACGATTGATAAATACGATTAAATTGAAATGAGGTTTGATTGCAAAACGTTTGATATTATCTTGCATTAATTCAAAATCACTTTCTCTTGGGAAGTTTTTTTGCTTGAATTTTTCATAATTAATAGGTTCGTACCCTTTTCCAAAACCAATAATAGAATTTACCTTGCCAAAAAGTAATGTAAACAGTTGTCTGAAGAATTTTCCAATTAAGAAGAGTCCATGTCTTGAGAATAAGAATCGCACTCTCTGAAAAAATTTCCATTTTTCATCCTTTAAGTAACTGTCGCTGGTAAGAATTAGTTTGGTTTTGGTGAAGAATAAATACATCTTCCAATAAGGACTGTCTTCAATCTTCTTGATTCTTTCTTCATAATTACGCACTGCATTAAACAGAACTTCATAGTCCTCTTCATTTTTTGCTAAGGCAGGATTTGTGTTTTTAGAAATCCGTTCGTTGGTAATTTTAACTTCGTTCACGTTCAGTTGTTAAATAATTGTAAATACTTTTCACCTACGGACTGAACATCTCCAAACATTTCTAAGCGTCCATTGTTTATGAGAGCAGCTTTTGTACACATATTCTGAACCTCACTCATACTATGAGAAACATAAACCACTGTGGTTCCTACAGCTTTTAATTCTGTTACTTTCTTCAAGCATTTTTCTTGAAATCCTAGATCCCCAACTGCCAACACTTCGTCAATTAATAAAATATCCGGTTGTTTCATTATAGCTATACTAAATGAGAGTCTGCTCATCATGCCCGTACTATACCTTTTAACAGCCCAATGTATTGTGTCCCCTAATTCCGAAAATTCAATTATTTGAGGAATCAATTCTTTTGTTTCTGCAATAGAAAGCCCCATGAGTGCACAGCTAAGCTTTATGTTTTCCAATCCGGTCATTTCTTGTTCTAAACCGATGCCAAGTCCAAGCAATGGAGCAACCTTTCCTTTGATGGTTATTTTTCCTTTTTCAGGTTCAATTATCCCTGATAAAGCACGTAAGAGTGTGCTCTTGCCAGAACCATTTTTCCCTAACAAACCAATGCTCTCGCCTTTGAATATTTCAAAGGTAATATCTTTCAATACAAATTGTTTCTGTAATAAATTAGTCCTACCCAGTTTAAATATAAACTCTTTTAATGATACGTGTCCGCTATCTCTAACATAAAAGCATATATCTACATTCTCTAACTTTATTACAGGTTCGCGTGTCATCTTTTATATGTTTGAAATAAAGCCCTTGCGATATTTATTGAAGAAATACAAACCTAACACAAGCACACAAAGTGCAATGAAAGTACAAATCAGAAGATTCGTTGCATCTGGAAATCTGGAATAATAAAAAATGTCATGATAACATTCCATAAAGTAATAGAAAGGGTTCATTTTGATGTATTTCTGTGACTCGGTTGGAATAATATCAATTGTGTATGCAATGGGAGTGAAGTAGAAGAAAGCAGGCATGATGCTGGTCCAGAGTAATTGTACATCTCTGAAATAGACATTGGTGGTACCTAAAAACATGCCTAAGCCTAAAATGAATGTTGCGGTTATAAGCAATAAAGGTATCAAGGCAATAATACTAATGTCTAATTTGTAGCCAAGAAAGAACATCAGGATTGAGAAAGGAATCAGCGAAAGCATGAGGTTGAAAATTGCTGCCAAGACTGCCGATAATGGAAAACTCAGCGGATGTAAGTTGATGGACTTGAGTATGGAAGCATTATCAATAAAAGATGTTAAAACTTGTAAAACCGATGCCGATAAAAAATTCCAAAAAACTAATCCGCTTAGAGCATAGAGTGCATAATTAGGTATTGAAGCGATTTCTCTAAAAATGATTAACATTATGACTAGAAAAATAAGCGGATTGAGCATGCTCCAAAATACACCTAATAGGGAATTTTTATAGCGTAGTTTTATTGTTTTGACCGCCAAACTTAGTACTGCATTTCTGAATCCCTTATCTGATAACGAAGAAAGCACCGTTTAAAAATTTCGGCAAAATTAGCTTAATTGTTCTTTATGCCCAAACTTGTTTTCTGTTCAATTGCAAGTACATAGAAAAGTAGAATGGTAGAGGATTATTCTTGATTAGAAGTAACGCTTATTAAGCATTAAGCAGGTTTAACAATTTTTCATATTGTTTCACGCGAAATTCTTGATTTCGCATTGCGTATGAGTTATATAAATTGCGCAATACTCTAATGACAATATCTCTATTTGAACATGGGTAAAATTGCTCGGGAGCGACATTGTCAATATTAATTTGTTGTAGAAATATTTCAACATGTTTCTTTCCAAATACAGAACCTTCATTAAAAGGGTTGATATAAAAAAGTACATCATAACCTTGTGGTGCATCAATCATTAGTCCCTTGGAATCTGCGTTAGGAGAAGGCAAATCAGGTATGTCTAAATAAGCTAAAATAAAATGTTGAGGAAGATTGACCCCATAAATTGGTATAAAGAGTCGCTGTGCTACAATTGAATATAATATAGCCAAAGAGATAGGATTCCCTTTTTTCTTCTTTATAACTCGGTTGAGAAAACTGTTGTCAGGATTGTGATAGTCGGAGTTGTCTCCTTTGAAATTAAACCGCTTAAAAAATACATGATTCAAGATGTTCACCTTCTCTAATGCAGTTAAGTCATTTCTTAAATCAAGCCATACCTCAAGTTTGATACGCTCAATTTCTTTATTAAGTTCATTAAAGTCAATATCAGAACCACTAGTGAGATTAGTCAACCATATCCCTTTTAGCAAATCCTCAGGAGAGGAAGCCCATTGAACAATATTGTCAGATACTTTCGAAAGCTCAATTTCACGAATTAAGTTATTTAACCTCTCAATACCTTCAGGACTGTCAAAAGGTAAATTTTCTAAACTCTGTTTCAAGGACGGCAATATTGTGTCTCCCAGTTGAAGAATCTTGTTTGTAACTTCTTCTCTAACTGTTTTATCCGGGTCGTCAATTAGGTATATCAACGCATTGAAGTCCATGTTGTACAACTATTTTTCACTCCTTTTTTTCTTTGACGTTGATTTTGCAGGGGTATTTTTAATAATTTCTTCTGCTTGTTCAATTGTCAATGCTTCCGGATTAATATTACCTAATTTGTAGTTGTTACCACCAAAAGAGAAATATGGACCATATCTGCCGTTTTGGATTACGATTTCTTTGTCTCCACTTCCCAGTTTTTTGATTACTTTTTTCTCTTCTTCTTGAGATTTGGCAAGAATAATTTCAATAGCCTTCTCTTTGTTTATCTCAAAGAGGTTTGTACCTTTTGGTAATGAGAAGTATTTTGATTTGTATTTAATATAAGGTCCAAATCTGCCTTTATTGACTTCTAATGCGTTGCCTTCCCACTCGCCAATCTGAAGTGGTAGTTTGTCAGCGTTTTTATCTTCATTGCGTTTTGCCTGAATCACCATGATAGCTTCTTCTTCATTTACTGACAGAGGGTCGAGCGTCCTGGGTAGAGAGTAAAATTTCTTGTTATGTAAAATATATGGACCGAATTTGCCAATGTTGACAACCAATTCTGTGCCTTCCAAGTTGCCAATTGTGCGTGGGAGCTTAAATAAATCCAAAGCTTCCTCAATACTAATTGTTTCAATACTTTGTCCCTGTCTGAGGCTTGCAAATTGTGATTTTTTATTTTCATCAGGTTCAACAATCTGTACATAAGGTCCAAATTTCCCCATTTTAGCAACAATTTTATTTCCGCTTTTAGGATCAATTCCGACCTCTCTTTCACCGGTAACTTTCTCTGCGGTAGTGGCTGTCTTTGTAACGAGCGTATGAAACGGGTGGTAGAATTTGTCTATCATGTTGCTCCATTTTTGCAACCCGGAAGCAATATCGTCAAATTCCTTTTCTACAGAGGCAGTAAACCCATAATCCATAATTTTGGTAAAATGTTCTGAAAGGAAATCTGTTACTAAAGTGCCAATATCCGAAGGAATTAATTTTCCTTTTTCAGAGCCTGTTTTCTCAGATTGAATCGTTGAAGTTATATTATTCTTCTTGAGGGTATGGGTTTTTATTTCTCTTGCAACTCCTTCCTTTTTTCCTACTTCAACATAGCCTCTTTTTTGTATTGTTGAAATAGTGGGAGCATAGGTAGAAGGTCTGCCGATACCTAATTCTTCAAGTTTTTTTACCAAACTTGCTTCCGTATATCTTGAAGGTGGACGACTATATTTTTGTTCAGCAGTGACCGAATCAGCTACAACAGTGTCTGACTTCTGTATCGGTGGTAAAATACTTGTGTTTTCTTCAGTTTCTTCGTCATCGTTGGATTCCATATACACTTTCAGAAAACCATCAAATTTAATTACCTCACCTTCCGCAATAAAGATGAATTTATGATTGTTTGATTTTATCTCAATAGTGGTTCTTTCAAGTTTTGCACTCGACATTTGTGAAGCAATTGCACGTTTCCAAATGAGATTATAGAGTTTCTTTTCTCTTTCTGTTTCACCTGCAAATTGAACATTAAAATTTGTTGGTCTTATTGCTTCATGTGCTTCTTGAGCTCCTGCAGTTTTGGTGGTATATTTTCTTGTATGTGAATAGTTTGCTCCGTATTCATTGGTAATAGTGTTTTTGGCAGCACTAATTGCCAAGTCGGACATGTTTAATGAATCCGTTCTCATATATGTTATGTGTCCTTCTTCATATAGCTTTTGTGCTAATTGCATGGTCGTGCTTACCGGGGTGCCAAACTTTCTTGAAGCCTCTTGTTGTAATGTGCTCGTAGTGAAAGGCGGTGAAGGATTGCGTTGAACAGGCTTTGTTTCTACATTTTGTACTGTGAATATTGAGTTTTTAGAGTTTTCTAAAAATGAAATAGCTTCTTCTTCGGTTGGGAAACGATTATCCAATACGGCTTTAAAAGTAGCACCTTGGAAATTAAATATGGCACTTATTTGATAATCTGATTTTGTAGTAAAATCTCTAATTTCTCTTTCTTTCTCAACTACTAAACGCACTGCAACAGATTGTACTCTGCCTGCTGATAGAGAAGGTTTAACCTTTTTCCATAAAAGTGGTGAAAGTTCATAACCTACAAGTCTATCAAGAACCCTGCGTGCTTGTTGTGCATCAACAAGATTGATATCAATGCTTCTTGGGTTTTTAATGGCATGTTCAATGGCGGGTTTTGTAATTTCATTGAATACAATACGCTTTATGTTCTTCTTTTTTAAATCCAATACTTCAGACAGATGCCAAGAAATGGCTTCTCCTTCTCGATCATCATCCGATGCAAGCCAGATTGTGTCAGCTTCTTTGGTTAATTTTTTGAGTTCATTAACTAATTTCTGTTTGTCAGCGGGAACAACATATTTTGGTTGATAGTTGTTGTTGAGATCTATTGCGCTATCTCCTTTGTCTAAATCTCTGATATGACCATAGCTGGATTTGACTAAAAAATCACTACCGAGATACTTTTCAATTGTCTTTGCCTTAGCAGGAGATTCTACAATTACGAGGTTTTTTTTCGACATATATTATTTACTAAAACTAGATTACAGCGACTTGTAATCAGTCGGCAAATATCAGTCTTTTAGTGAATATGCCCTCATTTGTTTCAAATTTCAGAAAATAAATGCCGGGTTTAATCCCCTTACTTCTTAAATCTATGTTTTGAATCAAGTCCTTTTCGGCAATATTGTTGTCATAGATTGTTGCAATATTTCTACCGGACATGTCAAATAATGTGATGGAAGTCTCTTTGTTTAAGAACAGTGGATTCAAATGAATATTGAACAAGTCCGTACTTGGATTGGGATGAATATTAATCAAGGCATCCAGTTCTATATCACTAATTGATGTGAAATATTGACTGATATTTATGTCATCAATGAAAATTGGATTGCCTCCTCCACTTACTATTTCAATGCGTATTTTAATACTTGTAGAAGTTTCAAATTCAGATAGTGAAAAATTAATTCTTTTCCATTCATTCTGATTAGAAGGTGTGAAATTGCTCACAAATCCAACACTTGATGAAAATTGCGCGCTCAATCTTTGTACCTTTTGTTTCCAGGTACTTCCACAATCTTCAGATACGTAGATTCTAATGTAGTCAATAGCAGTTGAGTTGCGTCTTCCATAGCCAACCATAAATGAAATCTTTGGATTCATGCCTGCCATCTTGGAGATGTTCATTGAAGGAGTTTCTAAAACAAAGCGGGTTCCAGTATTAGAATTGGTAATATTGGCTTTTATGCTATTATTACCATAAAATCCAACATTTGCTTTTGCAAAGGTGTCAAATCCGGTACCCGTCAATTGAGTGATGCCTTCTAATGAAAAGGAATTATTGGTCTCAAAACTTTCAGCAATACCGGTTAAGGCAGCAACTTTTGGGAGTACTTTTATATATTTTTTTATTTCATAAGACGAAGAACCAACACTATTTGTTGTAGTCAATTTTACATTATATTCTCCCGGCTCATCATATATGATAATAGGCGAGGGTTGATTTGAGGATTGAATATTACCTCCTTCAAACTCCCAAGTTCTTTGAGATACAAGACCATTACACGAATTATCCATAAATTGCACAGGGCTGCCGGCACAAACAATTTGAATATCACTTTCGAAGAAAGCAAAAGGCTTTTCACCGGCTTTGGGTAGAATACCGGTAAATTCTAAATTCTCATTGCTATAGAGATTTTTTCTTGTGTAATCATTGCTTTGTAAAAATCCATAAACTCGATTCTTCTGACCAATTGAAAACATGGATTGGCAGCCATGGGAGTAGTCCATGAAGTTCTCCCACTGATCGTAATATTGATTGTTAGCACAACTCTTGTTGGTTGGGTTGCATCCGGAGTTGGAAAATTGTGCAGATACGGGAGGGGTGTCGGCAACTAAATCACCACCCTGACTTTCGTTACAACCACCTTGGAATGTATGGTAAAGTCCTAAATAGTGCCCGACTTCATGTGTCAAAGCTCTTTGGTATAGTGGATTAGCTGCACCAAATGAGCCAACAGCATCAGAGCGCATAACAATACCATCTGTGCTTGCAGACATGAATGGGAAGTTGGAATATCCCAATATGATTCCACTACCATTACCGCTATAAATTGAGCTTACTACCCATATATTCAGATACCGATTTACAGGCCACTTAATTAAACTTTTAACATTATCTCCTGCATCAATGTGTAATGAAGATGTTATGCGATTGATTCCATTTGTGCAATTTCCTTGTGGGTCTTTTTTTGCTAATTGGAATTCAATTTCCATATCAGCTATCAGAGGCTTAAAGGGCGCATTGGCATTGTTGCGAACATTTTGAGTATCAGCATTTAACTTGTTAAAGTCTTCATTCAATATACGTATTGCGTCAAAAACTTGCTCGTTTGAAATGTTCTCAGGTCCATTCGTATTTATTATATGAAAAACTACGGGAATAATGATTTTACCACTTCTGCGTTCAGTTTGTTGATTGGTTGTTGATTCAGCAATAGGATCATGCCAATTAGGGGTTGCAAGTTTCCATTCTTCAAAACGCTGATCTGTTCCGCATTGTTGGCTATAAACGTGATGAACAGAAAAATATAGAAGAAGAGAAGTGAATAAAGGGAGAAACAGTTTTTTTGACATAATACGTATTAATCAGTAATTATCAATTTCTTAGTTGATATTCCTTCGTCAGTAAAAATTTTAACAAAGTATAAACCGGCACTGATGTTATAGTCTTTAGGGTTAATTTCAATTGCAAGATTATGTCCCTGAATTTTATTGCTGTTTAATAATGCTATTTCTTTTCCATTGATATCAACTATTGAGATTCTAGCAAAGGTATTTGCATTCACAGACGCTAATTGAATTGTAAAGTTGCTGTTACTTGGGTTGGGGAAAATTACAACATCGAGTGGTTTGTCAAGTGTAGGAACGGAAGTGTAGTATTGACTTAAATTTATATTATCAATGTAAATTGGGTTACCTCCACCACTTTCAGCAACAATTCTAATTTTGAGATTAGTAGCATTGCTATAGCTATTTAAAGGACAATCATAACGTTTCCAATCATCCTGTGTCTGTGGGACAACACCAACTCCAAATCCTGGATAAGTAGAAAGGAAAGTGCTATTGCGCTGTACCACTTGTTGCCATGTAGCACCACAGTCTTGAGAAACATATACTCTTACAACATCCTGGATTGTAGCATCTCTTCTTGCATGCGCAACCATAAAAGACAGTATTGGAGTGCCACCCATCTTAGTCATGTCAAGCCCGGGTGACTCAACAGCATATCTGTAGGCAAAATTGAAAGAGTTAATAGGTGCTTTTAAACTAACATTGCCGTCATAGCTGATGTTTTTTACAACTTCAAAAGGATAATATCCGGGTTCTGCAACTTGGTATAAACCTGAACTAGTAAATGAGTTTCCTTTAGCTTCCTCAAAGCCTTCAAAAAGGCCTACTTGAGGGGTTGTAGCAGCATGAACCTGAATATATTGTTTGATTTCAAATTCGTCTTCGCCTGATGAGTTGCTAACTTTAAGTTTTACAGCAAATTTACCGGGATTTGAATATGTAACTAATGGATTAACATCAGAAGAAGTGGTTACATCCGCTCCTTCAAATGTCCATGTTCTATTTGTAATATTGATACCGGCACAAGGAATTGATGAGAACTGAATTTGACTGCCCGCACAAATTACTGTCTTGTTTGCTCTGAAACTTGCAACCGGTTTTGAGGCAGAACCGGAAATGCCTGTGAATTCAAGGTTTTCTTCAGAATAAAGTTTATGTCTGGAAAATTCTTTACTTGTAAGGTAAAAATCAACTCTTTCTTTTTGTCCATGAGTGAACATTACTTGACAACCATGTGAATAGTCCATGTAGTTTTCCCATTGGTCATACATAGTGTCTAAAACAACTTTTCCACTTGCATCATAGAAACAACTATTGCCGGTGGGAGGGCAAGATGTGTTTGTGAATTCTTCTTTCACTAAGGGAGTGTCATCTACACGGTCATTAGGGAAGGTACAGCCACCTTGAAACGTGTGCAGGAGTCCTAAATAGTGCCCGACTTCGTGTGTCAGAGTTCGCCCTTGATCAAAACCGGAATAACCAACTTCGCTCGCAATGATAACAACGCCATCTTTAGACGGGGTCATCCATGGGAAATTAGCAAAACCTAATACAGTACCTTTTGCACCGGAAGAGTTAATTGAAGTAACTACCCATATATTTAAATAACGATCCGGAGGCCAAAGAACTAATTCTTTTACATTATCTCTGGCATTGGTTCCAATTGTTGAATAAATTCTTTCTATACCATTGGTACATCTGCCTTGTGGATCTCTCTTTGCGAGTACAAATTCTATTTCAAAGTTCGCAACAAGCGGAGCAAAAGGTGCATGTAAAGAATTTCTTACATTGCCAACATCAGGATTTGTTGCGCTATAATCTTCATTTAAAATTTTTATTTGATCAAATATCTTGGAGTCCGGAATGTTCTCTGGTCCATTTGCATGAATAATATGAAAAACAACAGGGATTGTAACCTTTGTACGTCTTCCATTGGTAGTAGAACTTCCAGCGGTTTCCGCATCGTTAAATATGGTAGGATTCTCTTTTCTCCATTCTTCTAATGTTTGATCAGAACCGCAAACATGGTGAGTTTGTGCGTGGGCATTATTGATAAAGACAGTTGCGACTGTTGCGAATAGAATAGATTGGAATGTAGTCTTTGTGATCATGCTTTCTTAATATTATGGTGGGCAAATATATAATTTATAATTTGTAATATGTTGTTTCGATTGGTGTGTGTTTGTCTATTTTTTACTAACGGCTTAAATTGTTTGTTTTCTGTTCTGTTTTCTCAACAATTGTGGCTGTAATTGAGTCTCCGGTAACATTGATTACTGTTCGACACATATCTAAAATTCTGTCAATTGGTAGAATGATTGCAATCCATGCGGGATTGAGGTGTACAGACTGCAAAACCATGATAAGCATAATGAGTCCGGAACTTGGGATTGATGCTGCACCAATGGATGCCAATGCAGTCGTTAATACAATGGTCATTTGTTGTGCTATGGTCAAATCAATCCAATGTAGTTGAGCTAAAAACACTATGGCTACCGCTTGGTATAAAGCAGTGCCATCCATGTTGACAATAGCACCTATAGGTAAAATAAAACTGGTCGTCTCTTTGGAAACTTTTAAATTGTTGCTAACACATTCTATTGTAACGGGTAGGGTTGCTGCACTTGAGCTTGTTGAAAATGCAAGGAGTTGGGCAGGTCCCATTGATTTAAAGAAAAATTTATAACGAGATATAAAACTCTTGTTCTCAGGTTGTTGGACACCTAAAAAGATATAAAGTGAAGGATAAATTATGAACAAAAGGATTGAGAGTCCTGATACTACTACTATGCTGTATTTGAGTAAAACAGAAAGTATGTCTATCAGTTCGGTCATGTTAGAAGCCATTTCGGTCATGTTCCCTGCCATCAAGCAGAAAACAAAAAAAGGAGAAAATGACATTACAATATCTACCATCTTAAGGTAAATATGATTCAATCCGCCAAAGAAGAAAGTAAGATTTTCGCTATATTGTTTAGGAATTTTTTTGATTGCAATGCCAAAAATGATTGAAAAGAAAATGATTTGAAGAAGTAGTGTGTTGTTAGACAGGGAGTTTACAATATTGTCCGGAACAATTTCCACTAAGAATGAAAGCGGAGATTGTTGTTTTGTTTTTGTTGCAACCTCAATTTTTTCTGCAAGTTTGCTATTGTTCAATGTGCTTTCATTACCACTTTCTGATACTTCATTGGAGTATTTTGGATCCGACAAAATGTTTTTGTTGTCAATTAAATGAATGTCGGGAGTGGATTGCGCCCATTTTTCGTATGTGATACGGTTTTTTATTTTTTGCTCGATAGGGATTGTTTTTCCCGGTTCAAAAAGATTCACAACTCCAAGTCCAACAATGATAGCAATGAATGTTGTGATTCCGAAAATAATGAGTGCTCTTGTCCCCATTCGTCCGAGTTTTGTAAGGTCAGAAAGTTCAGCAATTCCTGTAATAATTGAAAACATGACTAATGGGATGGCGATTAGTTTGAGCAAATTCAAAAAAATGACTCCAAAAGGAGAGAGCCAGTCTTGAGTGAATGAATTAAATCCAAAGTATATTGAACTAAATGCCCAAATTATCCCAGCTATTAACCCAATGAGTATTTTCCAATGCAATGCTATTTTTTTCACTTTGTTGAGATGTGATTGTGAAATAAACTTGAGTGGGCAAAACTATTTGATTTTTTTGAATTGAAAAGATGAATGATATTGTATGTGATTACTTGTGTTTTCGATTAAACATGAATGTATGGTGTTCATTGGAATAAAAATTGTTAGTGCTTTTTTATTTCATCAAGTGTAAGTTTGCGCGCTCAATCAAAAATGAAATATTGCAATTTATTATGAAGATATTAAAAGTTCAATTGATGACAATGGCTTTGCTATTGTCTGCAACAGTTTTTTGCCAACATAATGATGATGTGGTTTTTTCCTACGGAAACCATAAAGTTACTTATGATGAGTTTAAGAGAGGGTTCTTAAAAAATCAGTCAATAGAAAAAAAGCAGATAACCCAAAAAGATATCAATGATTATTTGAACCTTTATATCAACTTTAAACTAAAGGTTCAAGATGCTTATGATAAGCAATTTGACACATTGCCGAGTTTTAAAAATGAGTTAGTAATGTATAGGAAGCAAATTGCCCGACCATTTCTTACTGACAAAACGGTAAATGAGCATTTAATGCAAGAAGCGTACAGTCGAATGAAGGAAGAGGTTGATGCATCTCATATTTTGATTGTTGTAAAGAATTTTGATAATCCATTGGACACAATGAAGGCGCGTAAGCTTTTAGATAGTATTCGTAATTTAATTATTGAAGGTAAAATGGATTTTGCAACAGCAGCTGAGAAATACTCTCAAGACCCTTCTGCAAAATACAACAAAGGTGAGTTAGGGTATTTTACGGCATTTGAGATGGTTTATCCTTTTGAGTCTATGGCATATAATACGAAAGTAGGAGATGTAAGCCCTGTCTTTAGAACAGATTTTGGTTATCATATTCTAAAAGTCAATAATAAGCGTCCGGCAGATGGAGATATCAAAGTGTCGCATATCATGATTAAATTAAATCAGAATGCAACTCAACAAGAAATTGCGCAAGCAATGGAAAAAGCAAACAGCATATATTCAAAAATTAATTCAGGTGAGAAAACATTTGAAGAAATGGTAAAACTTTATTCAGAAGATAACACTTCTTCTGCAACAGGAGGCGAGCTACAATGGTTTAAGCGCACAAGTCAATATCCAATTGAGTTCAAAGAAGCAGCCTTTAGTTTGAAACATGATGGGGATATATCTAAACCCGTAAAGACTAATTATGGCGTACACATTATAAAACGCATTTCACTCAGACCGATTGAATCTTATGATAAAGTTTTGGGTACCTTGTCCCAACGCATTAGCAGAGATTCGCGTTCTCAACAAAATACAGAAGTGGTGTTTGCGCGTGTTAGCAAAGAGTTAAATCTGAAAGAGGGTGAAAAAGTGTTGAAGAAATTCATAAAGTCATTTGCAAAAGACCAAACACTTACTGAGGGCAAATGGAAGTATGTTGCAGATAAAAATGCAACGAAGATAATTCTGTCTTATGCTGACCAAAAGCTGACAGTTGCTGATTTTGCAAAATTTATTGAAGGTGCTCAAAGCCCTGCTGAAAATGCCAATAAAGAGGGATTAATCAAAAAGTATTTTAAAGAGTTTCAGGTTGTCAGCCTGATGAATTATTATGAAAATAATTTAGAGAAATTCAGTCCCGATTTTCAACATCTTCTTCAAGAATATAAAGAAGGTATCTTGTTGTTTAGTCTTATGGATGAAATGATTTGGACCAAGAGTATGCAAGATTCTATTGGTTTGCAGGAGTTCTATAATGCAAATAAGCAAAGATATCAGTGGGGTGAGAGGTTTGACGCTGACATTTTCATTGTGTCAAATGTGGAAATAGAGAAGAAGATTTCTCAGATGATAGCTAAGGGCATTGCTAGTGACAGTATTATAAATTACTACAAGAAGGCTGACCCGCTTGCCTTATCGGTTAAGAAAGGTAAGTTTTCTAAAGGTGAAGACCCTGCTGTTGATTTACTATTTGACAAGGCTGATGCAAAGAATACAAAAGGCAATTATTATACAGAATTAAAGGAAGGCTCAACTTTATATATTGTCAGAGCCAATAAGTTTTTACCTCCTTCTCTCAAAGAACTTGATGAAATTAGAGGACATGTTACCAGCGATTACCAATCTGAACTTGAAAGTCATTGGATTGAAAGTTTGAAAATGAAATATCCGGTAAGTGTTAATATGGAGGTTGTCAACAGATTGCAACAAGAAAAATAGTGAATTAATCCACTATTGAGATAGTATGTGAATACTATCAAAAATGATTTTTTTATTCGAAAATCAAACTAAGTTTGCGCCCAATAAATTTTATTTTTTATGATAACATTCATTGTTCTTGTATTCATCATTGGCTATTTAGCTATCACTCTCGAGCATAGTTTAAAAATAGACAAATTAGTTCCGGCTTTAATCATGATGGTATTGGCTTGGACTGCTATTGCTATTGGCTTGGACGGATTTCCAAATTGGTTTGATTCCCACAATGGCAGAATGCTTGATGGATTTTCGAGTATGTTGTCTGAACAGAAACAAGTTTTATTAGAAAATACGTTACTGCATCATTTTGGTAAAACTTCTGAAATTTTAATTTTCCTTATTGGTGCAATGGCAATCGTGGAATTGATTGAATATTTTAATGGTTTTAGTACCGTTAAGGGATTTATCAAAACTAAGAGCAGAAGAACTTTGCTGTGGGTGATTTCAATCCTTGCATTTTTCTTGTCAGCGATTATTGACAATCTTACAGCTACAATCGTATTAATCACAATATTGCGCAAACTATTGCCTGAAAATAAAGATAGAATCTGGTATGCAGGTTTTATTATTATTGCTGCAAACGCAGGAGGCGCATGGACTCCGATTGGAGATGTTACCACTACGATGTTGTGGATTGGTAAAAAGGTATCCACTGTAAAATTAATTGAGTATTTGGTTGTCCCAAGTATATTATGTCTTGCTATTCCATTAATTATAGGCTCTTTCTTGCCGGTGTTCAAAGGGGAGTTTGAAAATACAGAAGATAAAAACCCTTCGAAATACAGTAAACTCATGTTGTTCCTTGGTTTAGGCATGATAGTATTTGTTCCGATTTTTAAATCTATTACACATTTACCACCATATCTTGGTATGATGTTTTCTTTTTCAATTGTTGCCATTACTGCTGAAATCCTAAAAATGAAACAATCCAAGTCTGGGTTGAATGTTTTGGCAACTGCCGAACATCACCAAAGCCCAACTGCGCGTGCTTTATCAAGAGTTGAAATGCCTTCTGTGTTATTCTTCCTTGGAATTTTAATGACGGTTGCAGCATTGGAATCCTTAGGTATTATTTTCAATCTCGGTCAAGAAGTGCAGCATGTAATGTCTAACGAGATGTTTATCTTTATTTTGGGAGCGGCTTCTGCTGTAATTGATAATGTCCCATTGGTAGCAGCCAGTATGGGGATGTTTAACTTCCCTATGGATGAACATATCTGGCACTTTATTGCTTTTGCAGCCGGGACAGGGGGAAGTATGTTAATCATTGGATCTGCAGCAGGTGTTGTTGCAATGGGTATGGAAAAGATTTCTTTCTTTTGGTATCTTAAAAAGATTTCATGGTTAGCACTCATTGGCTATGTGGCTGGTTACATCTTCATGTTGATGTTTCATAGTTATTAATTTTGGATATTATCTCAAATAATAGTACTTTTCCATTTGAGATAATTGGATGTTATTTTGATGAAAAGAACCGCTTTAATATTATTATTTGCCATTATTCTTGTTTCTGTTATTAGTTGTACAAACATTTTGCCTGACAAAGGGAAAAACCTGTTAGCTAAAGTCGGTGATAAATCTTTGTATTTGGAAGATATTCCCCAAGAGAAGTTTGTAAAAACCATTGAAGGAGACAGCGCTACTCGATTAAGACGATACGTAGAAAAGTGGGTTGAAGACCAGTTCTTTCTTCTTCAAGCAAAGCAAGAAGTATCAGAGCAATCACCGCTAATTAGTGAAATTTTAGAAGAGTACAAACGGAATCTCATGATTTATGAATTAGAGAAATTGTGGATGAATAATTTTACTGACACTACAATAGGTGACAGTGCTATAAATGCGTATTATGAAGCAAATAAGGAAAATTTTCAATTAAGGAAGAATATTGTGAAGATTCGCTATGTGAAAGTAGAAAAGGATATTGCTGCCAAAGAATTAGCAAAAGTTAAAAATCTTATCAAGAACCCTTCTCAGCAGAATGATAGCCTCATCAGAATCTTTGCAGAACAAAAAGCAGAAAACTTTTATCTGGACAACAATTGGCTTTATTTTGATGATGTATTAATAGAGATCCCTATATCCTCAAATTATAATCAAGAAAGGTTTCTTCAAAACAATCGTTTTGTAGAATTAACCGAAGGACGATTTATATATTTGGTTAACTTCGTTGACCTTAAAATAAAAGACGACATTACTCCGTTGGAATTCGAGAGAGATAATATTAAGAAGTACATTATTATGCAAAGGAAAGCTCAGTATATAGAAAAAAAACGCAGAGAACTGCTTAATCAAGCAATTAAATCAGGAGAAATTAAAACATGGATAAATTAATCAAACCGACTCGTCTTGTATTGGTTGGGCTTCTGTTGCTTTCAGGTCAGCTTTTTAGTCAAGAACCACCCAGAAAGATTGTCGATTTTGTATTAGCAAAAATTGGGAATCAAATCGTTCTCCGCAGTGAATTGGAAGCAGAAATTGAACAAATAAAAGAAAGTGGCGAAGTTGTTTCTGATGAATTAAGATGTGCAATCTTTCATGAATTAATCAAAAGAAAGTTAATGATTATGCAGGCTGAGTTGGATAGTATCCCGGTGTCTGAAGATCAAGTGGAGGATGAATTGAACCGCAGACTTAGCTATTTTGCAGGTCAAATGGGAGGAGAAAAAAAGCTTGAGGAATATCTTGGGAAGTCTCTAACTGAATATAAGAAAGAGATGCGTCCTAAAATGAGACAACAACTATTGTCAAGGACGATGGAATCCAAGATTACAGGAGATCTCAAAATAAGTCCAAGTGAAGTAAAAGAGTACTTCAATAAGATTCCTAAAGACAGTATTCCTCTTATTAAGGCTGAATTTGAGTTGGGTCAAATTATTATTAATCCACAATCTTCAGACTTGGCGAAAGAATATGCACTTGAATCCATTCGTAAGATTAGAGAAGATATTGTATTACGAGGGGCAGATTTTGGCAAAATGGCTCGTAATTTCAGTGATGACAGATATACCGCAGAAAGAGGCGGGGCTCTCGATGAGTTCGGGCGCGGGGAGATGGTGCCTGAATTTGAAAGAGCCGCATTTAAACTCCAAAAGGATTCGATTTCTCCAATCATTGAAACAAAATACGGATTCCATATCATAAAAATGATTGAAAGACGTGGAGAAAGAGTAGAGGTATTGCATATATTAATCAGACCAAAACTTACGTCTTATGATGTGCAAGACGCAATTCATCTGGCTGATAGCATTCGCAATGTGTTTATAAAAAATGATGCTACTTTTTGTGAATTAGCATCCAAGTATTCAGATGATGATCAAACCAAAGGTGCTTGTGGAATGTTTACTGACCCTCAAACCGGGTCTTCCAAAATATCCATTGAATATTTAGATAAACAAATGATGTCTGCTGTGTCAAAATTAATGCCCGGACAATTGTCAGAACCGGAAATTGTGGACATGCCTAATGGTATCAAAGCTATTAGATTGTTTTATTTGAAAAGTGAAACCCAACCTCACCAAGCAAACTTAAAGGATGACTATCCAAGAATTCAGTTTAATGCTTTGGAAAAAAAACGTGAGGAAGTAATGAACGAATGGCTGATGAAAAGACTTGAAAATACTTACATAGAGATTAATGACGAGTATTTAAAGTGCGATTTCATTGACAATTGGAATAAAAAGGCAAATAAAGGTAATGGAAAATAGATTGGACTTAGTAACTGAGTTTACACAAACAATTAGTGTTTTAAAACGTGAAATTGGTAAAGTAATTGTTGGACAGGAGGCAGTTGTTGACTCTGTGTTGACTTCTATTTTTAGTAACGGACATTGTTTATTGATTGGTGTACCCGGATTAGCCAAAACCTTACTTATTAAAACAGTTTCCGAGTCATTAGACCTAACTTTTAGCCGAATTCAATTTACACCTGATTTAATGCCATCCGACATAACCGGCTCTGAGATTTTGGATGAAAATCGAAATTTCAAATACCTGAAGGGTCCTATCTTCTCAAACATAGTCTTAGCGGATGAAATCAACCGTACTCCACCCAAAACCCAAGCAGCATTATTAGAAGCTATGCAAGAAAAGAATGTTACAGTTGCCGGAAAGTCATATCCACTACCGTTGCCATTCTTTGTTTTAGCTACTCAAAACCCTATTGAGCAAGAAGGTACTTATCCTTTGCCTGAAGCTCAATTAGATAGGTTTATGTTTAATATCGTGTTAGATTATCCTTCGTTTGAAGAAGAAGTAAGAATTATTAAGGAAACAACAGTAGAAAGCCAGTCAAAACCGGAGAAAGTAACCGATGCATCAAAAATAATAGCATTCCAAAAGTTAGTTCGTCAAGTTCCGGTCGCAGATAATGTTGTAGATTACGCAGTTGCTTTGGTTGCAAAAACCCGACCTTCCAATCAACTTGCACCAGATTTTATTAATAATTATGTGTCGTTTGGAGCCGGTCCAAGAGCTGGGCAGTATTTAATAATGGGAGCGAAGTGTAATGCCTTGATGAAAGGAAAATTGTCTCCGGACATTGAAGATGTGCAGTCAGTAGCTTTGAATGTTTTAAGACATCGTATTGTGAAAAACTATAAAGCAGATGCCGAAGGTGTTACAATTGAAGCTATAATCAGAAGACTTTTTTAAGAGCAACTGTTTTTCTTTGCTACTACATTAATAGGTTATTTAATTTCAGCTTTTGTTGCTATCCAATAAAGTAAAACTTTGACTTTTGGATCGCTGGCAACTTTCCATTCATGCACACTTCTATTCATGTTGTCAGCAAACGTTAATTTATTCTCTGCTAACCAAAGTAACATTTCTTTATCTGGATAGTATTTTTTCAAAATATCATAGTCGTGAATAGGGGCAGAAATGTAAGTTGTAGGGTATTTCATCCCTTCATTTATTTTTTCTAATGCGGCTTGTAAGTCTTCATCAGAAAGAGTATAAAGTCCGGGGTAATGCAAGTAGTAACTAGTTTTAAATCCTGCTTGCTCAAATGCTTGCAATTCTTTTGTCTGGTTTGATTCTACAATAAAGCGGTTTTGATTGAGAGATAATGTGTTGCATATATATATTAACCTATCAATAGCATTAGGTAGAATAATACTATCCAGATTTTTGAAATCTAACCAATAAAGCGTGTTTGAATCTTCATTGGATTTAAGAAAATCAAAGAGTGAAAGTTCTGATGATAGCGCAGGTGGGTGATAAACATCGAAGTTGTTTTCAGAGGGGACAAACATGATATCTAACTCAACACCTTTATAGTGAGGTGCTATTTCTTGTAGTCTCTCAATGGAGTTAACCCTATGTGCCCAAATCTTATCTTGAATTATTGTCTCATAATACAACTCTACCAACTCTCCGGATGCAATCATTTGTTCTATTTTCGCTTTGTAGTATGTATATGCCTTATATACAGATATTCCTACAGTGATGAGTATTATGAAAATAATTACTATCCTTTTTATCATGGTTTTATTTCTTTGTCGTAGTTAATACTGCCTTTTACAATTCTTGGTTCAGGTTGGAAGGAAGTGCTAAAGATGCTTTTATGATCATCCCTACCGTTAAACTTGATGTCTAACAAATCAGCAACAGAATAGATGAGTTCATCTGTCATATAACTGCGATTTTTATACTGTGCATAAGTTTGCACTTTATTTTGTTGATTAGACCAATAAATAAAAGGTATTTCAAACATCGGAAAGCTGCCCACAGATTCTGTATGTCCTTCAAAATTCATGGATTGATATACATCTTCACCATGGTCTGAGTAATAAATAACCTGCTGTTCTTCACCATTCTTTGAATTTTTCTGAGTAAGAGAGATGATATGACTTACAATAAAGTCATTATATCTTACAGCATTGTCGTACATATTTATTGCATCCAATGCTCTTTCAGAAGGGTAGTCAGTATGTGCACTGTCCTTGAAGTATGCATATTCTTTAGGATATCTGCCGCTATATGCAGCATGTGTTCCGTATAGGTGTACAAAAATCACTTTTAAGGGTTCGGAATCTTGTAAAGCCTTTTCAATAAAAGGGAAAAGGCGCTCATCATACGATTCTTTATAGTACGACTTCTGTTGGTCGTTGCTCCCGGTATTGATAAAATAACTTTGATCTGCAGTTCTGCCAATCATTGTTACCAGGGTTTCATATAACCCGATTGGATTCTGATTTGATATCCAAAAGGTCTTATAACCGGCAGCCTTGACAAGTTGAATCATGCTGCCTTTTTCCTTTTCTTCAGGATGGGCGTTTGTACCAAAGGTTAAAGATTTTTCTAAAGCTGCAATCGTATGCGTGTGTGGACTTATCACATCATTAAATAAAACAAGCTGGTTTTCAATTTTCTTTAAATTAGGAGTGGTGTTGCGATAGTATCCATAAATCTCCATGTGGTGCTTAGTAGTTGATTCTCCAATGATAATGATGAGTGTACGCGGTTTATCCTTGCTTTGCGGAATTACAGATGATATATAAGGACTCTTGTTGGAATTAACCATATAGTCCTTGTATTTATTAATCTCTTCTTCATACAGTTTATAACCGTTCAAAAATTTTGAGATAATATGATGTTGAAAATGCCCTGCTTCTACATAAATAATTGTCCCGGTACAGGTAATCAAGAGTGCAATAATCCATCTGTAAAGACTAGATTGTGTTGTGGTTTTTTCGTGCAGACGTACTGGAGCGGTTGATTGTTGTTTAGTGAAAATGGATTTGACAACTGAAATTAAGTCTTTCAGATCTTGTAAATATGAATCAAGTGAATACTTATACAATGCTTTAATTACAAGCCAAAGAATGAGGATTGACGGTATCAAAAATTGAAGTAGGAGTTTGATGATTGGGGTTGTAAAATATACCTTTAGATACTCTGTTGATTCCGTAATGTTTGTTTCCAATAATATAAAAACAATAGAAGAGGTTAATTCTTCTTTATACAAATAAATGTAGGCTGTTTCAAAGAAGATTAATAGAAAAGTTACTAAGTAGATTGTAATAATATATCCTGCTTTAAGTATCTTCTTTGGTAAGAAAAACGCAAGCGAATATAGCAAAGCATGTAAGAAAATGAGTCTTTCCGGCATGATTGCCTCTATGGAGTTTTGAGCAGTAATTCCCCAAAATAAGAAAATAGGGAAGAATAATAACAGATAACTATATTTAACAAGGTAGGACATTCCTAGACTATGGGTGTTCTGATAAATCTAATTTATGAAAAAATGAATTGGCGAAATTAAAGAGTAATTTTTAAACTCAATGCAAATAAGCCAAGAATAACCCAGTTCGTGTTTTGAACAACAAATTGGATTGTAATAATCTTAATGGAACACAGCAATTTTGCTTTAAGTTTATTTTTATTCTCTTATTTTCGTGCCCTATATGAGCAATCCTACCATTGAGGATATTATTCAGTTTGTCGGAGGGACGGTTGAGGGTAATCAAAATCTAGTAATTACCGGTGTAGCCGGTATAGACGAAGCTTTGCCTTCGCAGCTAAGTTTTATATCTAATTTAAAGTATATCCAAAAGATTAAAAATACAAAGGCAGGTGCGGTCATAGTAAATAAAGATTTGCAATTGGTAGAGTTGCCTGCTGGACTTACATTAATCCGTGTGTCGGATCCATACCTGGCTTTTTGTATGGTTTTAGACAAATACTTTAATCCAATCAAATTTCAAAGCGGAATAGAACCTCATTCCTATGTCCATTCCGGTGCAACCATAGCAGACTCTTGTTATATAGGTGCTTTTAGTTATGTGTCACAAGGAGCGCAGTTAGCAGAAAAGGTTCAAATTTATCCTCATGTTTTTGTAGGTAGTAATATTAAAATAGGCAAGAATACCATCATTTATCCCGGAGTAACCTTATATCCCGAAACTGAAATAGGTGAAAATTGTATCATTCATTCAGGAACGGTTATTGGTTCTGACGGATTTGGACACGCTCCAATGCCGGATGGTTCTTATGCCAAAATTCCTCAAGTGGGTAAAGTGGTCATTGGAAATTATGTTGAAATTGGTGCTAACTGTACGATTGATAGAGCCACCTTGGGTGAGACACGAATTGAAGACGGAACTAAACTGGATAATCTTATTCAAATTGCGCATAATGTAAAAATAGGTAAACATACTGTAATTGCTTCTCAGTCGGGCGTTTCCGGTAGCACAACTTTAGGTAATTATTGTATGGTGGGCGGTCAGGTCGGTTTTGCAGGGCATATTCAGATTGCAGACAAGTCAAGATTTGGAGCGCAATCCGGAGTCCCGGCATCAATCAAAGAAGAAGGCAAAGATTGGATGGGTACTCCTATTGTTCCATTAAAGGAAAATCTTAAAGCAATGGTTATGAGCAGAAATCTCCCTAAACTTGAAGAGCGAATCAGGCAACTAGAAAATATTATTAAAGAACTTACATCAAAAGAATAATGAATCCAAAACAGAATACACTCGCAGGGAAAGTTACACTGTCGGGTATTGGTTTACATACCGGAAAAGAAACGACACTTAGCTTACTCCCGGCAGAAGCTAATTTTGGCTATAAGTTTAAAAGAGTGGATCTACCGGGGCAGCCGGTGATTGATGCAGATTGTGATTTGGTTGTTGAAACTGCCAGAGGAACTACACTGGAACAACATGGAGCAAGAATTGCAACCGTAGAACATACACTTGCTACGCTTGTAGGACTTGAGATTGATAACTGTCTTATAGAAGTTGATGGTCCCGAATGTCCAATATTGGATGGCAGTTCAAGAATTATTGTAGAAGCCATTGATAAAGTAGGAATTGTTGAGCAAGCTGAAGACAGAGAATACTTCGAGATTCCACACAACATTCATTATAATGATGCCAATAATAAAGTCGAGATGGTGGCAATGCCTTTAGATAGTTATCGATTAACTGTTATGGTTGATTACAACTCGCATATTTTGGGTACTCAACATGCTACCATTACAGGATTAAAAGAGTTTAGAAAAGAAATAAGCCCCTGTCGTACTTTTTGTTTCTTGCATGAAATTGAAGCAATGGTTAAAGCAAATTTAGTGAAAGGTGGCAGTTTGGACAACGCCATTGTGATTGTTGACAGACCTATAGAGCAGCAAGAGTTAGACAACCTTGCTAAATTATTTAACAAAGAGAAAATCGAGGTAAAGAGTGAAGGTATTTTGAATAACTTAGATTTAAGATTTCAAAATGAACCTGCTCGACATAAGTTGTTAGATTTAATAGGTGATTTGGCATTAGTTGGAAAACCACTCAAAGCACAAATTATGGCTGCACGTCCAGGACATGCATCCAATGTTGCATTTGCCAAGAAAATAAAAGCAGAAATGAAGAAGATTGAAAGGAAAGCACTTACAGAAGTGCCTTATTACAATCCTTCAGAAAAACCACTTTACGACCATAGAGATATAATGCGTATTCTACCTCATAAGCACCCTTTTCTATTGGTTGACAAAGTGCTAAGAATGGATGCTACAACCGTAATAGCAGTTAAAAACATCACTGCTGATCAGTATTTCTTTCAAGGACATTTCCCGGGTGACCCAATTTTTCCGGGTGTGTTGCTGGTAGAAACCATGGCACAAGCAGGCGGTATCCTTATTCTGGGAGATAAAGAAGATCCTGAGAATTATGGGACTTATTTTCTAAAGATAGAAAATGCCAAATTCAAGGAAAAAGTTGTACCCGGAGATACCTTAATTTTAAAGTTAGAATTGACCGAGCCGGTGAGAAGAGGTATATGTCAAATGAGGGGAAGAGCATGGGTTGGAGAAAAACTTGTATGCGAATCAGAAATGATGGCGCAAGTAGTAAAAATTAAATAAAAATCCGAATTGTGAATAAAGTTTGTTATAGTTATTATGAGGGATTTGAGAGTTTATAATGTTAGAAAATTTAAGTAAAAGATAATATGATACAGCCTTTAGCGTATGTTCATCCTCAAGCAAAAATAGATGATAGTGTTGTAATAGATCCTTTTGTAACCATCCATAGGGACGTTGAAATTGGTGCAGGCACCCATATCATGTCGGGTGCTGTGGTTTTTCCCGGTTCTCGAATAGGGAAAAATTGTAAAGTATTCCCGGGTGCTTCCATAGGTGCAATTCCTCAAGATTTGAAATACAATGGCGAAGAAACGCTTGCTATCATTGGGGATAATACAATAATTAGAGAAAATGTTACAATCAACAAAGGTACGGTAGCATTAGGAAGAACTGAGGTTGGAAGTAACTGCCTATTGATGGCATACTCTCATGTTGCGCATGATTGTATCGTTGGAAATAATTGTATTTTGGCTAACACAGTTCAACTTGCAGGACATGTGGTGATTGCTGATTTTGTGATTGTGGGAGGTATGAGTGCTGTGTATCAATTTGTACACATAGGTCAGCATGTAATGATTGCCGGAGGATGTATGGTTAGAAAGGATGTGCCACCATATACCAAAGCCGGAAGGCAGCCTATTTCTTACGAAGGTGTCAATTCTGTTGGGTTGAGACGCAGAGGTTTTTCTGCTGAAAAGATAAACGAAATTCAAGATATATACAGAACACTGTATCTTAGAGGAAATAATACCCAGAAGGCACTTGCAATCATAGAAAATGAAAAACCGGCTTCTCCTGAAAGGGATGAGATTCTTCAATTTATCAGAGAGTCAGAAGGTGGTATTATGAGAGGATATTCTTCTAAGCGATTATAATGCAACTTGTCTTAGAAAATATCTCTAAGTCTTTTGAAAATAAAGTCTTATTTAAAAACAAACATTTTGTTCTCAAACAAGGCGAATCTTATGCTGTTTCCGGTAAAAATGGCTCAGGCAAAACTACATTATTAAAAATTGTGATGGGTTATATGCAGCCGGATTCAGGAACTGTTTCTTGGCAATATGAACATGCCTCAAATGCTCCTGTCCAATTTCAAGATTTTGCATTTGCAGGAATACAAGAACAATTGTTTGATGATTTGACAATTCAGGAATCTATTAAATTCCATTTTAAATTTAGAAACCCGATTTGCGATAATTATTTAGAAAATATTAGAGCTGTTTTCCCTCCTACATTGTTTACAAAGAAGGTAAATCAATTATCAGCCGGTTGGATAAATAGGCTTAAACTTGTGCTTGCTATTTTCTCCAAATCAAAAGTACTCATTTTAGATGAGCCTTTTTCTAATATGGATGTTGAAGGCATTGAACAAATGAAAGCAGTTATTTCTGACAACCTTAATAACAGAATCCTCATTGTCGCAGGAAATAGGGAAGAAGAGTTTAATTTGTGTAAGAATAGGATTAATCTTTAAATTAATCTTGAATAATAATATTACAAGAACCTAGAATCATTCCGGTATCATCACTGATTGTCCCGATGTATATGCCGTTTGCAACCTTCAAATTAATGATATCCTCTCCGTAAGGGCTGAATATGTTTGTGCTTACAACTCTACCCGTATAGTCGTGAATTTTAAGTGTAATGTTCTTGTGAATCAAATCATTAGGGAGAGCGATTCTAAATTCACCTTTAGTAGGATTTGGATAAACTTTAAATTTGTATGATTGAGGTTTTAATTGTGTTACATTAATATGTTTGATACTTGCAGTGGATGAAAGGAATTTAAAACCACCGCGATTAGTGCCCACTAATACATCTGCTTTAGAACTGTCACGTAATTTAGTAACAGCAATTTTTATGCTTGTTCCTAATCGGTTGTTCCAAGAAGTATCGCGATCAGCATTTACTAAACCATAAAAATCAGTAATTTCAGGAAAGGTATAAAAAGGGTCATAAGAAATATACCACATTTTGATATGGCCTGAGTTAGAACCGGAAATTAATTCCGGTTTTCCATCGCCTTCAAAATCATAAAAGACAGGCGCAGACATTCCGATTGCTTCATATCCGGGAGGATTAAAATCATCTCTGAAAAGGTTTGCCCGTGCATTGCCTAATTGGTCAGTTATCTTTGTAAATGTTGGTTCAGAACCGGTAGAAGTGTTTTTGTAATATGCAAAATAACCATCGCGTTTTCCAACAATTAAATCCGGCTTGCCATCTTGACTGTAGTCAAAGATGGTAGGAGCAGCATATAAACCAACAGATTCATTTAAAAGATTATTGGTTTTAAATAAAAAAGTAGGGTTTGTTGTGGCATTTGAAGGGGAGGTGTTCTTAAAGTAAAGAATCTTGCCTTCAGCATTGCCGACTATCATATCTTCAATCCCGTCATTATCCATATCTCCAATTGCTATAGTAACTCCCAACTGATTGAAGCTGCTGAAATTCGCAAAATTTGTATCCACTAATTCATATTTAGGCAGTTGTGAAGTGCCAACATTGTTGTATCTGAAAAGTCGAGTATACGTAATAGAAGGGTTGAGCACTGTGTCTGGCTCAACGGCTACCAATAAATCAACCAAGCCGTCTTTATTTATATCCCAAAATGTAGGACTTACATTAGAGCCTAAATCTATGGATTCATCCATTAAAAAATTCTTATTATACAAATTAAAGTAAGGTGCTTGGTCGCTACCCTCATTTCTTAGGAACCAGATATTGTTGGAGAAGATCGGATGATTGCCATATTTAGGATCAATCATAAAATAGGAGGAAGCAATGATGTCTTTCTCACCGTCTCCATCTACATCAAAATGATAGAGTGCCGGCATGTATTTAAAGTTGATTTCATTTTCGTCATTATTAGGGAAAAATTTTGAGTATGCAATCATTGTATCATAATTCATTCCCAATTCTTTTTGTCCATTTTTAAGCATTAATAAGTTTGGGAATTCTGCATTGCCTAAGATGAGTTCTTTGTCGCCATCATTGTCTAAATCAATTGACAGTAAAGTGCTGCCACCTCCATGTCTTCTTTCTACATCGTTATCTCTTCTGTAATTTGGGAAAGAAATTCTATTGCAATTTAAAATAATCTCATTGCCGGGTGCTTCGTGAAAGCCTCCCCAACATAAATCTACCAGCCGAAATGCAAAGGTGTCCTTGGATAAGCCTTTTTCAACCTGTTCATTCAGATACAAGATGAGTGTTTCAAATGCAGATTCGTATTTGATATAATCTAAGTCTCCATCGCCATCAATGTCATCAATTATTGGCAAGTCGGCTAATCGTCCTCCTAATGTTAAAATTGAACCTGAACTATGTTCATATTGAATGTCTCCCATTTTGTATAATCGAAGAATTGAATCTGAAGGTTGAGTTATGTTTTTATACACTCTAAATCTATTCGAACCTCCTTCAAGGGTAAATAAGTCCGGTTTGCCATCTTGGTTAAAATCTCTAAAAAGTATGTAAGCATTCGTGTTCACATCCTTGAATAAATATTCAAATTGAGGAGCATATTCATAGCTGTAATTATTGTGTGTGCCTGTATTGATATATGTCAGAGTAACACCACCCGAACGGTCAAAAATGACTAAGTCCGGTTTCCCGTCATTGTTTAAATCAACAGGACTGAAGACCGGTAAATCAAGTCCTCCGACAAATGGGCTGACTAATGTTTTACCTTCTTTTGTGAATTGTAATGAATCAGAGAAATAAAGTTTAATATTACTACCCCCTTGTGCATTTAATGTTTCTGAAGAGGTAATCGCCAAATAGAATAAACAAAAGAGTGTAAATGTTGATATACGCAGTTTCACAGTAACAAAGATAGTGAAATTTATTGCTAATCTTGCAATGTGGAAATGAACAAACTTTATTCTATTTATCTCGATGCCAACGGGAGTATATATACAGACACTCGCAAACCACAGCCCGGTGCTATATTTTTTGCATTAAAGGGGGCGGGATTTAACGGAAATAAGTTTCTAAAACAAGCAATTGAGCAAGGTGCATCTTATGTAGTAGGAGATGAGCATCCCGATTTTATTAGTGAAAAGGTAATTATAGTGGATGATGTTCTAACAACACTGCAAAACTTGGCCTCTTTTCACAGAAACCATTGTAAAACGAAGATAATTGGAATAGGTGGTAGTAATGGTAAAACTACTACTAAGGAATTGTTAAAACGTGTGCTGAGTGTGAAATATAAAGTGCACGCAACTCCGGGCAATTTTAATAACCATATTGGTTTGCCCCTTACATTGCTATCCATGCCTGTGGATACGGAAATTGCACTATTAGAACTTGGCACTAATCAAAAGGGTGATATTGAACAGCTTTGTAATATTTGTCAACCTGATTTTGGATTAATCACCAATGTAGGGAAGGAGCATCTTGAAGGGTTTGGAAGTGTTGAAGCAGTTGCACACGAAGAGAGTCATTTATATAACTTTTTGTTAATGCATGGAGGAACTGCTTTTGTAAACGTTGATGATTCTTGGTTAGGGAATATGTCTAAAAGGCTGAGCAACAAAGTAGATTATTCTATAAATGATTTTACTGCGGAACAACTTGCACCTCAAATAAAAGCAAATAGTAACAGTAATATAGTATATGATGCAAATCTTGCAGGAAAGCATAATCTGAGCAATATTGCTGCTGCACGTGCTGTTGGGTTATTTTTTGGCATTGCAGAAGCTGAAATAGCAACTGCAATTGCAAGCTACAAACCCGACAATATGCGTTCAGAATGGAGGCAAACTGGGCGTAATTTGATTTTCTTAGATGCGTATAATGCGAACCCAAGCAGTATGGAAATGGCAATTCATACACTCCAAACAGTGCAAGCTGATAAGAAGATTGCAATATTGGGCGATATGTTTGAGTTAGGTGATTTTGCCTTGTCCGAGCATAGTGCGGTGTTGCAATTAGCACAACATGCGGGATTCGATATGGTTATTACTGTGGGAGAAGTGTTTGCAAAAGTTCATAGTTCACCAACGAGTTTTCTTGATGTTAAAAGCTTGATTTCGTTTCTCGAACAAAACAAGATTTCCGGCTACACCGTTCTGTTGAAAGGCTCACGTGGAATGAAATTAGAGACTTTGATACCTCATTTGTAGCGCTAAAAAGTTTTACTATTTTAACTTACTTGTTCTGTAAATGTTATCCAAAACTATTGCTGTTGCCATAGCTGCATTGAGAGACTCTATATGCCCACTTCCTTTTATGGTGATTCTAGAAGATATAAATTTTTCTACCTCAGGACTAATGCCATCCCCTTCATTTCCAATTACTAAAATGAAATTCTTTGGGAAAACAAAATGATGGACATCTGCGCCTTCTAAAAATGCGCCTAAAATTGGAATGTTTGCACTTTGAGCTTGACTCAGCCAAGTTTCTTTCTCAGTATAGACGAAGTTGATTTTAGAAAAGCCTCCCATGCTGGCTTGTATTGTCTTAGGATTAAAAATGTCAGTACATCCCTTGCTAAACGCAATATTGTTAAAACCATACCATACTGCCAGCCTTATAATAGTCCCAAGATTTCCTGGGTCTTGTATTTCATCTAAAAACAATGAACAACCTTTAGAGATTGAAGAACTTGAAAGACTTGGAACAGGTAGAGGAATAATAGCAATAGTATCACCGGGTGTTTCAAATGAGGAGATTTTATTGAGTTGATCTCCACAATTTTCTATTATAGAGGATGTAGGAAATAACTTGCATAATTCATCTTCAGATTTATGCCTAAAAAGTAAGGTGTCGGGAATAAAGTTCGTATGTGTTAATTCCTTAATAGATTTTTTCCCTTCGACTACAAATTGGCTATATTTTTGCCTGAACTTTTTGACTTTCAAGGAAGCAAATTGTTTTAACTGAGTATTGCTCAACATTTGGCATCAAAAATAAACATATCTTCATTTATCAGTGCGATAGTCATGCTTGTATTTGCATCAGGTTGCTCACTCACTAAGACTGTGCCTGAAGGGAAGCATTTGTTTATGAAAGTAAAATATGATTTACATGATGTCAAGCGCCAGAAACAAAATTTGCCGGAGTATAAAGAGCTAAATAACTATAAACCCAACAGAAAAATACTTGGATTGACACGTTTCCATCTTCGCATGTACAATCTTGGATTTAGTACGAAGGACAGCAGTTTGAACAATAGAAAAGTTCGCAAATTTCTACGTGATGCCGGAGAAGTACCGGTTCTTTTTGATTCTTCACATGCGGATAAAGCTGCAAACAACATCCGTCAATTCTTGTTTAATGCAGGGTATTATGATGTATCAGTGTATTACACTGTAAAATATAAGAAAAAAAAGGTGAAATATGTGATGTATCATATAGCGCCACAAGAGTATTATAGGGTTCAGTACTATAAACTTGATTGTAAAGATACCGCATTAAAGAATCTGATAAAGAGCAACCAATCCAATAGTCTATTTATAGGCGGAAGGAGGTTGGAGTTTGAGACTGTTAACCAAGAACGAGAAAGAGTCGTAACGTTGATAAGGAGTAATGGTTATTTTGATTTTAAAAAGGATTATTTGGATTTTGAGCTGGATACTTCACATGATAACCACACAGTGGATATTAAGCTTATTGTGAATTTGCCTTCAGATAAAAATGTGTTGTTGAAATATAAAGTTGAAAATATTACTGTACAAATCAATTCGCCATTTCACCAACCTTTTTCATATTTCGTTGAGTATGATAGTGTTCGATATTATACCAATCATTTTCCTTTTTCTCCCAAAGTGTTACAAAATAATTTATTGATAAAGCGAGGGGGGATTTATAATCAATCTGAATTGACTCAGACATATAGAAGGTTAAATGAGTTAGGGGTGTTTAGCAGTGTTGAGATTGAAACTACCAAGTCAAAGAGTGATAGTCTGAATCTTAATACCTCGATAACTGTTACACCGGGTAATCTGCAAAGCTTTACAGTTGAGCCTCAGTTAATCTCATCTGATTTGAGTAATCAAATTGCGAACTTAGGCAATTATAGAAATTATGGTGTTGCAGGTGTCGTTACATACTCACACAAGAATATTTTTAGAGGTGCTGAGAGATTAGATGTTTCATATACGCTCAGAGCCGAAACCCAATTCCGTACAAATGACAAAATAGATAGATTCTTTACTAATTTTCAAACAGGGGTTACAGCAAACCTTTTTATGCCTAGCTCTTATTTATGGCAATCACTCATAGAAAGAAAGAAACTAAATTCGGTGCGCTCTGTTCTGTCTCTTTCTTATATTTATGAGAATAATCTAGATTTTAAGCGCAATCTCATGCCTTTGTCTTTTTCGTATCAGTTTCTCAAGGATCGGAATGTATGGATGTTTACACCAATAGAAATATCGTATTCTAATAGCCTAATTGTCCCGGGCTTTCTTGATAAAATCAGCCCCCAGAATCTCGATTATGTAAAACGACTTTTTGCAAATAACTTAATTACTTCTTCAGGACTGCGTTATTCTCATTCTAAATTTAAGTCTAATAATGCAAAGGATTATGTTATTTGGCGAGCAAATTTGATTGAGTTTGGTGGCAATATTCATAGGATATTACGCAGGTCAATGGATACTGAGAAAGCGACAGATACTACCTATGATTTTTTGGGTGTAAATTATTTCCAATTTGTGAAATCAGAAATTGATTTGCGCATTGGAAAGTATCTTGATATGAATAATGCACTTGCTTTCAGATTCAATATTGGCGCTGGAATTCCTTATGGGAATGATGATATTCTGCCTTTTGATAAAAGATTTTTCATAGGAGGGTCAAATAGTTTAAGGGGGTGGCGTCCACGTACGTTAGGACCGGGAAGTTTTCTTGATACTACTGCCGGAACGCGCATTGACCGTTCCGGAGATTTAATAATACAAGGTAGTGTTGAATATAGATTTAAGTTTATTAGACCTTTAGAACTGGGAGTCTTCCTAGATGCCGGAAATGTGTGGACTCTTGTGAAAAACTCGGGTACAACCACTTCTGAGCTCTTTGATTATAGACGTTTCTTAGGAGAAATGGCTCTCAATACAGGAATTGGATTTAGATTTGATTTTAATTTTTTTATCTTTAGACTTGACTGGGGAATTCAGCTCAAAGACCCCGGAGTTGCTAAAAATAAAGGTTGGGTAGCAAAGGAATTATTTAAGCCCAAGGGCATTAATTATACTGTACTAAATGCAGGGGTAGGATATCCTTTCTAAAGAGATTATTAAGATTCAGCAATCTCTGTATAGACGCCCATTTCAGAGAATTTTTCAATTCTACTTTCAATAAGTTTATCTGTAGGAATGTCTTTTAAGGATTTGTGCAGTTTTTTAATCTCTCTTTTTAGAATTTCAGATGCTTCTTGAAGATTGTAATGAGCCCCACCTAAAGGTTCTTCAATAATCCCGTCAATTAATTTGTTGGCAAGCATGTCGTTAGGTGTAAGTTTTAGTGCATCTGCTGCCTTTTCTTTGAAATCCCAACTTCTCCAAAGAATTGAAGAGCAGTTTTCAGGAGAGATAACTGAGTACCACGAATATTTCATCATCATCACTTTGTCGCCAATACCAATGCCAAGTGCACCACCTGAAGCTCCTTCTCCAATCACAATGCAAATGATAGGAACTTTAAGTACAGACATTTCCATTAAATTTTTTGCGATGGCTTCGCCTTGCCCGCGTTCCTCTGCTTCCAGACCGGGAGATGCACCCGGTGTGTCAATTAAAGTAAGAATAGGTTTTTCAAATTTTTCAGCGAGTTTCATCAAGCGTAGAGCCTTGCGATATCCATCAGGATTTGCCATCCCAAAGTTGCGATATTGACGTTCTTTTGTGTTTCTGCCTTTTTGTTGGCCTATGATCATAAATGTTTGACCATCTATAGTGCCAAAGCCTCCAACAATTGCTTTGTCATCTTTGACAACGCGATCGCCATGTAGTTCAATAAAATCAGGAGCTATGTGTTGGATATAATCTAATGTGTATGGACGGTCAGGGTGTCTGGAGAGCTGTACTCGTTGCCAATTTGATAAATTGCCATATACCTCTTTCTTGAGTTCATCAATTTTTTGTTCTAATTGAGCAATGGTTTCAGACATGTCCACTTTTCCTTGAGTATGAGTCAATTTGACTTTTTCAAGTTGCTCACATAAATCTTCAACCGGTTTTTCAAAATCTAGATAGTTCATATCAACTGCAATATTAACTCAAAATATGATATTAAATATTTACCCCCATTTCATTCAACAAGTGGTCTGCACCAGATAAATATTTCATGATATATATGACGTAACGAATATCTACTCCTACAGAACGGCTGTAGTTCTCGTTCCAAGCATAGTCATTGATAGTTGCGGTGTATGTTCTGTCAAAGTTTATTCCAACCAAATTACCATTGCTATCCATTATCGGACTGCCGGAGTTGCCCCCGGTTGTATCTAAATTATAAAGCATGCACACCACCGGTTTACCTGTTTTCTTATCAATTAAAATCTCAGGATATTTTTTTTGGTCAAAGAAAGTTCTGAGATTGTCTGGCAAGAAATAGTCGGGATTGCCTGTGTTGTATTTTTGTTTGATACCTTCAACTGAAGTAAATGGATAGTCTGTTTCTCCATCATTTGGTGAATATCTTCTGATATAACCATAAGTAAGTCTTAATGTGGAATTGGCATCTGGAATAAAGTTTCCCGGTTGTGTTCTATATTTAAGTTCTGTGTAAATAGGAACCCAATAATTTAATTCAGCATCAATATACTCTTTTTGAGTCCTAATATCATTGATATACGGTAGTAATTCAGCCACAAAGTCTAGCATAGGAGACTTGATTTTTTGGAAATTTCCCGGACTTTTTTTCAAAATGTTTAGCCAATTGTTTCTGTCCTTTTGGTAATGCGCATAAAGTTTGTGTATCCACACTTCTTTATTTTTGGCTTTATTGTAGGATGAAACACTAATGCCTTCCGCTGCTAATCTGAATACTAAAGATTTAAAGAATTGATACTCGATATCTTGATTGTTTTCTACAAATCTTCTTTGTAATAATCCTTCTATAATAGTTTGTTTCTCTTTCCAGAAGGAAACAACATCTTTCTTAGGTTCAAGTTGAAGTTTTAAGATAGTTAAAGCTGTTTGAACATAACCTACGTCATTATTTAAGAAGTTCAAAATAAACTCCTTGTTAAACATTTGATTTTTAAGTCCGTAAAGGCTGTCAATCTTGTCAATCACTCTTTCATACTCAGCTCCCATGTGTTTTTCAATCGCAATTTGCTTCATCTTTAGGTCTTCTTCAATTTTAGATTGGAGTAGTCCGGTTCTTTTTAATCCTTGAATTTTACCTTCATAATTTTTTTTGACATTGGCGAGGCTTTTCATTGTAGAAGCCAAATTCAGATATCGTTCTTGGTTGCCAATGTTGATGCTTACATCTTTCATGGTCTGAATTTTATAGCCAAACCATTCTGAAATAAAAGGGAGTAAATGTTGTTCTTGATATTCAATAAATCTAGCAGGTTGATGCCTGAATGTTCTGCCTGGATAGCCCAAAATAAATACTAAGTCTTCTTCTTGTACTCCGTTAGGATTGATTTTCAGGAACTTATTTGGCTTATAGGGAACATTCGATTTATCATATTCTGCAGCTTTGTTATTCTTGTTTGAGTATGCACGTAATATTGTAAAATCGCCTGTATGCCTAGGCCATTCCCAATTGTCTGATTCTCCTCCAAATTCTCCAATTTGTCTGGGTGGAACATAAACTAAGCGTGTGTCTGAAAGGATTTCATATCGAAAGAGTACATACGTTCTGCCGATGAACATTTCTGACACTTCAATTTTTAAGTTTGGATGTCGTTTTGATTCTTCTTCAACTAGTTTTTTAGTGTTTTGTGCAATTGTTTTCTCTCTGTTTTTTCCATCTGTATTGTCCCCAATGCCTTTTAATATGATAGAGGAAACATCTTCATAAGAACGTGTGATTTTGCACTCAATTCCAACGGGAATTTCTTCTTCACGAGTTTTTGCCATAAACCCATTTTCTAAATAATTGTTTTCAACAGAAGAAACCCTGCTGACAGCACCAAAAGCACAATGATGATTTGTAATGATTAAGCCATCTTCTGAAATAAATGAACCGGTACATCCGCCTATTCTAACCAATGCATTGGTTAGGCTGATACCATTTGGATTAAATATGTCTTCTTGTTGAATTTTAAACCCTGCTTCTTTAAAGTCAATTTTACTCAGATCACTCAAAGGAAACATTCCTTCTTCTTGTTTGTTAGAGTTAAAAATGAATATGCAGGCTATGCACCCGAATACAAAAGCAATTTTCTTTATCATGATTTTTTAGTTAAAGTCGAGATTGAGTGTGCGAAAATAATGAAAGTATTTGGCTTGGAATGAATTGCAAACACATATAAAACACAAGAGGGTGGACATTTGCCCACCCTCTTGTGTTTTATATGTGAAAAGCGTTTAATACTTAATATTAAAGTCAACCCTTCTGTTTTTAGCTTTACCAGCGGAGGTTTTGTTATCCGCTATAGGTCTTTCATCTCCATAACCAATTGCAGTTAAGCGAGCTTCGTCAATTCCTTTGCTTACCAAGTATGCTTTCACAGCATCTGCACGGTCTTGAGATAACTTCTTGTTAGCCTCAGATTTTCCAACATTGTCAGTATGACCTTCAATGTCCACATAAGCTTCTTTGTAACGTTGAAGCATTTCAACCAAGATGTCTAGATTTTTGTAAGAATCTTTAGTGATAATTGCTTTTCCTGTTTCGAAGTTGATACCCTTTGCAGCAAGCGCAATTTTCTGAATATCTTGCTTCTTAATTTCAGGACATCCTTTATTTGCAGCAATACCAGGTACGCTAGGACATCTGTCAAGGTGGTCAGGGATACCATCTCCGTCAGAATCTGGACAGCCTTCCCATTCTGCTGGACCTTTAACATCAGGACATTTATCATCAATATCAGGAATGCCGTCTCCGTCTTTATCAGGGCATCCTTTTAGTTCAGCAGGACCTGCTGCATTTGGACAACGGTCATCAATGTCAGGAATACCGTCTCCGTCAGTGTCAGGACATCCTTGGAATTGTGCAGTGCCGGCTTCGTTAGGGCAACGATCTTTAGGGTCAGGAATTCCATCGCCATCAGTATCAGGACATCCGTTGAATTCAGGAAGTCCTTTTGTGTAGCGACAAGAGTCTGCGTGGTCAAAAATGCCATCTCCATCTGAGTCCAAAGGACAACCTACACTGTCAACAATCCAACCCAATGGTGTTTTTGGACATTTATCTAACTTGTTTGGAACACCATCTTGGTCAGAATCCTTAGGCTTTTTAGGTCCTTTTTCATAATTAAATAGGTCGTATGGTAGATTTACAACAACTCCTAATGAATGAAACATATAAGAATCATAGAGTTTCCTTCTTTTATGAACACCATCTGTGAAAGGATAGCCATCCCAAATATCATTGTATGTATAGTTAAACACAGTTTGTGCGCGAATTCCTATCTTGTCATTAATATTGTATTGTATGCCTCCACCACCGGTAAAGACTCCACAAAACTCAGTGAGGTTGTTGCGAGTTTGATTTAATATTTTGGAATGAATATATTGGAAACCCCAGCCTCCAACTAAATAAGGAAATAGCTTAGCATCAGAAGAAAGGATAATATCATTGTTAAATTTATAGCGCAATCCTGTTGATACATTAAATAATCTCGCGGTAAAACCGGCTCGGTCGAAAGGAGGCTCTGAATAAGGTACATTTTTATAGTAACCTAAATCACCCGATCCGCCAAATAACATTACATCAAATGATGGCGATAAGTAATGACTAATGTTGCCCGAAACTCCCATATAAGTTGGTTTGCGTGCAAAAAATAAAGAATAGCCGTGATCTCCTTGGTATTCCATGAATCCTCCGTTGATCTCTATACCTAATTTGTTGTCAGCATTTTGTGCATTTGATGGATTGTTAAGTCCAAATACAATGGATAATGGTACCAGTAGGGTAAGTAGTGTTTTCTTCATGAGTAAGATATTAAATTTTCTCTTTATGATTATGGGCAAAAGTAAATATTATTTTAGTTCAAGCAAATTTTTTTGTGCGATAAACTTGAGAGTTATTGGGACGAATAAATTAGTTCGCAATATCGAGTATGTTTCCACTTCTATATACCCTATAACTTTTTAAGGGGTATATGGCAGGACCATTTGAAATTTGACCATCATATTGAAACTTAGATGCACAGCATTGTTCAAAAATGCCATTAATACTACTTCCACATCGGAAAGTGAAATTGGAATCTAATTCAACTTTTGAACATGCATCAAAGGGTTGATAAGGACAAATTCTGTCTGTGGCATAATATTGATCATCAAAGCCATGAAATAACGTGATACCCTTATTGCCTCCTTCTAAATATATATAATTACCCGGAATTAAGAGCTTTGAGTATAAAGGTAATTCCATGTTTACTCTTATGCTGACGGGCACATTGGGAATTACATCTTTGTCATTGTTTTTATTACATGAATAAGTAAGGACAATACACAAGGTAAGGACAATGAGTGTAAATAAATGCCTGAAGAGCTTATTCTTTTTCATATTGATAAAATCCCTTACCGGTTTTCCTACCATAAAATCCAGCCAATACTTTCTGTTTTTGAATTCTGCTTGGTCTAAATCGATTCTCATAGTTAAACAACCCAAACATGCTTTCTGTTACAGAATAATTTGTTTCCACTCCAATCAAATCCATCAGTCGGAATGGTCCCATTTTGAAACCTGTTGCCTCAAGTAGTTTGTCAATTGTTTCAATACTTGCTACTTGTTCTTCAACTAATTTTAAACTTTCAACATAGTAATGTCTGGCAACCCTGTTTACAATAAATCCGGGTGCGTCTTTGGCTGAGACTCCGGTTTTGCCAAGCTTTCTAACCAATTCATTGCATGTTTTTGCGACTTCGCTTGAAGTGGATTCTCCCTCAATTATCTCAACCAATTTCATGATATGTGCAGGATTGAAAAAGTGAATTCCTATTATACGTTCAGGGTTTTCAAGTCCGTTGGCAATTTGAGTAATTGGAATAGAGGAGGTATTGCTGGCTAAAATTGTGTCGCATGAATTTAGAGCAATAACTTTTTTGAAAAAATCTTGTTTTAAATTGAGTTTTTCAGGAATTGCCTCAATAATCAGGTCAGCAATTAATTTGTTTACTTCCGTAGTAAATGAAAGCCTGCTTAGTGTTTGTGTTTTTTGTTTTTCACTTATTTTTCCAAGTTCTTGCGCTTTTTCAAGATTCTGTGTAATGTGGTTTTTAGCTTTAAGTAAAAATTCTTCACTAATGTCGTAAAGAATAGTTTCTAATCCTGCCATTGCACAAACCTGTGCAATCCCTGACCCCATCACTCCTGAACCTGCAATTACGATTTTTTTAATTTCCATTGAGTTGCAAAGATATACAAATGTATTACGCATTGATTTGTCCATTTATTCTTACTTTTGGCAATTCAAAAATTGATAGCATATTAGGAGAATGAAAAAAGCCATTATTACAGGAATTACAGGTCAAGACGGGGCGTATCTTGCTGAATTTTTATTAAAAAAAGGGTATGAAGTACACGGTATTAAAAGAAGAAGTTCTATGTTTAATACTGATAGGATTGATCACTTGTATGAAGATCCGCATAATCCGAATGCCGCGCTGAAACTTCACTATGGTGATATGACTGACAGTACTAATTTGATAAGTATAGTGCAAGAAGTGCAGCCGGATGAGATCTACAATCTTGCAGCACAAAGCCATGTGAAAGTTAGTTTTGAAAGTCCGGAATACACAGCAAACTCTGATGCTTTAGGGACATTGAGACTATTGGAAGCTGTTAGAATTCTCGGACTCACAGAGAAAACTAAAATTTATCAGGCTTCTACTTCTGAATTGTATGGCAAGGTGCAAGCAATCCCTCAAAATGAAACCACTCCTTTTTATCCCCGCTCTCCTTATGCAGTTGCTAAAATGTATGCCTATTGGATTACGGTAAACTACCGAGAGGCTTATAATATGTACGCATGCAATGGCATTTTATTTAACCACGAATCTCCGATTAGAGGAGAGACTTTTGTAACTAGAAAAATAACAAGAGCTGCTGCAAGAATAGCCTTGGGATTACAAGATAAATGCTATTTAGGTAATCTTAATTCTAAACGAGATTGGGGGCATGCTAAGGATTATGTGGAAGCTATGTATCTGATTTTACAACAAATCAAACCGGAAGATTATGTTATTGCTACAGGGCAGACTACCGAGATTCGTGATTTTGCACGGCTTGCTTTTGGATACTTAGGTATAACATTGGAATTCGTAGGTAAGGATGAGAACGAGAAAGGTATTATTGCGGAAATTGATACTGAACGTGCTGTCGCATTGGGACTGAATACCAAGTTTATCAAACAAGGAAAAGAAGTGATTGCTGTTGATCCAAAGTATTTTAGACCAACTGAGGTTGATTTGCTTATTGGTGATGCAACAAAAGCGTATCAAAAATTGGGCTGGAAACCTAAACATACCCTAAAGGAACTCGTGGATGATATGATGCATGGAGATTTGAACTTAATGAAAAAGGATGAATTTCTGAAGCAAGGTGGTTATGGCTATAAAAATTATTTTGAATAGTATTCATGTTGAGAATCACACTTTTTGATGATGAAATGCGAGAGGATTTGTTTCCTCTTTCACTAAGTAGAAGTTGCGCTGATTTTAGATGGGGTATTTTGACCATTCGCGAAAAATGGGAGAAAGTCTTGAATTCCGCAGTGCACATCAAGACTGTTGATTATTTACAACCATTATATGGCAATGCAACTCATCCTGTTGAGGTTAACAGCAGGTTATTGCCGAATAATGATTTTATTAAGCAACTTTCTAACTTATGTGCAGGCGATGCAATCTATAAAGGGGAAGTATTGCTTGCACGAAATGGAACAAATGAAAGTAAAAGGGTTGAATATACAGGGGAAGTCGTTTTGTTGTCAAATCTGTGGGACATTTTTCAATTTAATGCTCGCGAAATCGAATCTGATTTTCAGATTCTTACTTCAGGTAGAAGTTCACAAAAGTTATCTTCAACTAACCAAGTGTTTGGAAAACATCCTGTTTTTCTTGAAGAAGGCGCAAAAGTGGAATGTGCCATTTTTAATACTACCGATGGTCCAATTTATCTTGCAAAGGATTCTGAAGTTATGGAAGGGGCTATGATTCGAGGTCCATTTGCTTTAGGAGAACATAGTCAAGTAAAAATGGGTGCAAGGATATATAGTGGTTCTTCATTTGGTCCACATTGTAAAGTAGGAGGAGAGGTGAGCAATAGTGTTATTTTTGGATATTCAAATAAAGGTCATGAAGGGTTTTTAGGAAACTCTGTGCTGGGAGAATGGTGCAATTTGGGTGCAGATACCAATAATTCTAATCTTAAGAATAATTATGATGAGGTTCGGTTGTGGAACTATCGCAAAAAATCTTTTGTAAAAACAGGATTGCAATTTTGTGGACTCATCATGGGGGATCATAGTAAATCAGGAATTAACACCATGTTTAATACCGGTACTGTTGTGGGCTTTTCATCAAATATTTTTGGGGCAGGATTTCCAAGAAATTTTATTCCATCTTTTTCATGGGGTGGAGCTGCAGGAATTGAGCTTTATACATTGCCTAAAGCACTGCAAACTGCCCAAAGGGTAATGGCAAGACGCGGTGTTGAATTAACCGAAGTACATAAAAATATTTTTAAAGTAATTGAAAATATAGAAAAGTAGTATTTAAAGGCTTGTTAAACTGTCTTTTGCGACTGTTTAATGTTATTTAGTGAATATTCTGTTTGATTTTATAAGACTCAGAGTCGAGATCCAAGTATTTATCAGGTAGCACATTTTCAAACAATAAAGCCATATTTTTGCGCCAAGTCAAAAAGAGTTAAGTCTAAAATGAGAAGAAAAATAATTGCCGGAAATTGGAAGATGAACACCAATCTCAATGAGGCTTTGGGATTAGTAACAGAGATTAAAGGCATTATCAAAGATGAGGTTCGCAATGATGCTGAAATTATATTGTGTCCTCCCTTTGTTAGTATTGCTGCTGTGGCAAAAAATCTTGAAAATCATTCTATTTGCCTCGGTGCGCAAAATGTTCATCAAGAACCGGAGGGGGCTTATACCGGTGAAATTTCAGTATCAATGCTCAAAAGCGTTGGTTGTACACATGTTATTGTAGGACATTCTGAACGCAGGCAATATTTTTCTGAAGATAATGAGGTGTTAAATCAAAAAAATAAAAAGGTTGTTGAGGCAGGTTTGATTCCCATTTATTGTATTGGTGAAACTTTAGAAGAAAGAGAGAGCGGTGATTTGTGGGATGTGATGAATGTTCAGCTATGGGAAGGGCTTGCTAATTTGCCATCAGACCTTAATTCAAATCAAATTATCATCGCTTATGAGCCTGTTTGGGCGATTGGAACAGGAAAGACTGCCACTACCGAACAAGCACAAGATGTACATTCTTATATCAGAGAGCAATTGGCTGAAATCTTTTCTGTGGAAACAGCTGCCGGCATACGGATTTTATACGGAGGAAGTGTTAAACCAGGCAATGCAAAAGAGTTGTTTTCAGCAGAAGATATAGACGGAGGTCTGATAGGCGGAGCTTCGCTAAAATCAAGAGATTTTTGTGAAATCATCAAAGCCGCAGGTTGAAATTCTGTGGAATGATTTTTGAAAACATTGAGAATATCTCATTACTCTTGTCGTTGATATTAAGATTGCTGCACTGTTTATGAAAAAAACTATTTTCTTACTATTCTTTATGTTGCCTTGTGCATTCTCAATGCTTTATGGGCAACAGAGAAGTTTCTCGCCAGCCCCTGAAGTTTTTATAAATGAATTGGTCAAACACATGACCGAATATGGGCAAGAACACGTTGCAGTGGAGGTGAAAAAGTTTAAAGCAGCATGGGATGCAGGGAAATTTGATGATAAGGAAAAACAAGCCATCAGAGATATCTGTGAAGATATGCTATATAAAAAATTAGCGGTTCAACCATATTTTGAACTGTTTATCAGCACTATTAACTTCTATTTTGCGAATAATATTGAGAAAAAAGTGCTTACTCAATGGCAAGATATTAGTGGTAAATTGCTGAGTAAGAATACAAAGGATTATTTAGCTTTTCTTCAAACAGCAAACAAACTATTTGCTGAGAATATTCTTTACAGTAGTGAGCAACAGAAGTGGTATGCGGACAATAATAAATTTGAATTGGTATATGATGGAAGGGTTGCAGTCAAGTTCAAATACTTAAATCTCACATGCGAAGCTTTTTTGGATAGAATGCAAATTTTTGATACTGAGGGTACATTTTATCCGGATAAAGCAAATTGGGTAGGTAGAAATGGCAAGGTAAATTGGTCAAGGGTTGGGCTGCCGGAAGAAGTTCTTTTTTGTAAACTAACTAATTATAAAATTGATTTTATAGGAAGCACTTATACAGCTGATAGCGTTTATCTTAGATATCCCAAGTATTTTAAAGGCGATGTGTTGGGGATGATGACAGACCAAGTTTCTTTTACTACAAGCCAAGACCAACTTATGAATGGGAATTATCCTAAATTTTCAAGTTATAAAGGCAATGTGAAAATAGATGGTCTTGTTGGAGATTTAGCTACCTATAGCGGGGGATTTAGTTTGCAAGGTAAGGTAATAACCGGAGACAACGTGAGTGGAGAGCCTGTTACGATTACCCTGTTTCAGGATAAGAAGCCACGAGTTGTATTACAATCAAAGTCATTTAAGATTAATGAAGGTGTTGCAGGTAGTTTAAATGCATCGTTTAAAGTGTTGTTAGATTCTAATAGAAGTGTTTTTCATCCTGCTATTGAAGTTCGTTATGATTTTAATAAAAAGGAACTTGTTGTGAACAAAGGTGAAAAGGGGCTAATGCTCATGACGTTCCAAGATGATTTTCATGGAGTTGAAATTGATGCAGATAGGGTGGTATGGAAACAACTCACACCCTATATTGAATTCAGAAATATGTCTCCGGACAAACCTGTAGCAATTGAATCAAAAGACTTTTTCAAAGAATTCAGATATGAAAAGGTGCAAGGAATCTTAGCATACAATCCTCTCTATAGAATGCGGGATTATTCTTTAAAAACCCAACAAAGGAAATTTCACTTAGATGACTACTGTGCTTACTATCAAAGTAAAAAAGAGTATATTCAAGAGCAAATAATTAACTTAGCTGATGATGGCTATATATACTACGATATGCAAACGGACTCTATTGAGATTAGAGATAGACTTTACAACTATGTAAATAACCACATGCAAGTACGTGATTATGATGTAATAAGAATGATTTCGGTTATTTCTGCAAGACCCAATGTTACCCTAAGTTTAAATAATATGAACCTGCAAGTTGAAGGAGTGCGTAAATTTACTTTTAGTGATAGTCAAAATTGTATTGCAGTTCCTCATGAACAACAAGTCTTGATTAAAAAAGATAGGGCGATGAACTTTGGAGGTGTTGTGAGAGCAGGAAAGGTTGATTTTTATTCAAAGTCTTTCAATTTTGAATACAATTCGTTTATGATTAGGAATACCCATTTTGATTCAATGGTGTTATATTATCCTGATGAAACAACAAAAGCATTAAGAAAAGTACAATCTGTACTGTCAGATTTATATGGTACACTTGAATTTGATTATCCCAAGAACAAATCAGGTCTAAAAAAGAAAGACTACCCTGAGTATCCCATTTTTACGTCTGAAAGAGGTTCTAAAGTACATTACGAATATGAACAAACTCATAATTTTGTATACAAGCGTGATAATTTTTATTTTGAGGTTGATCCATTCAGAATTACCAATTTGAATGACTTTACGGCTGCTGATTTAAAATTACCAGGCACTTTTATTTCTGCCGACATTTTTCCTGATTTTCGATATGAGTTGACAATTCAACCTGACTTCTCACTTGGATTTGTCAAGGATATTGATTTGCCAATGTATATGTCTAAAGGAAATGCAAAGCTAAATATTTCGCTCAGCAATCAAGGGCTGTATGGAAATGGCGAGATTCAATATTTAACTTCTATTACCAAAAGTAATGATTTTCTAATTCTGCCTAAGGAAACACAAGCAAACAGCAAAACATTTGATTTGCCTGAATCATCAAAATATCCTTTGGTTGCAGGGGTAGATGTTTCTACTCGTTGGTTGCCTTATGAAGACAAGATGCTTGTGTCACACAATACAGAGAAGTTTAATGTGTTTCAAACAAAATATCAATTTGGTGGCATACTGAGTCTTGAGCCTACTGCGTTGTCCGGCAATGGTCAATTAGAATGGAGCGAAGCTGAATTTTTCTCCAAAAAGATGGTTTATGGAAGAAACAAAGTTGATGCAGACACTTCAGGAATTAGAATCTTTTCAATTGACCCGGGTGTCTTTGCTTTTCAAACTACAAATGTTGAAGCACATATTGATTTTGACAAAAGAAAAGGACATTTTATTGCAAATGCTCCTGATGACATGACTTATTTGCCTGTTAATCAGTACGGGACAGTGTTAAGCGACTATACTTGGAAAATGGATGAGAAAAGAATTGAGATGCGACCCAATCCGAAGTTTCCTGCTCTAAAACCTTACTTTGTTTCCACAAAAGCAGATCAAGACTCACTCAAGTTTGAATGTTCGTATGCTGATTTTGATATGAAAGAGAATGTAATCTATATGGAAAAAATACCCTATATAGATGTGGCTGATTCTCGTGTATTTCTTGTTGATGGCAAAGCAATTGTGAGAAAAGATGCCGATATGGATAAGCTTGACAGTACATTAATTGAAGCGAATAGGGTTGATAAGTATCACAAGATTTATAACACTCAAACGAAGATTTATGGCAAAAATAATATCAGAGCAAGCGGATATTATGATTACAAAACCAAATTAGGAGAACAACATATTATCAATATGGACTCAATCAAGATTGATGATTCAAAACATTTAGTGGGAGTTGGGTATATCCTTGATTCACAGATGTATTTCTTGGATAAGGCTATAGGTTATAAAGGATGGGCTAAGATTGTCAGTACGGATAAGCCAATAGTCTATACCGGTTTCATTAAACCTATCCATACCATGGACTATGTTGTTGGTCAATGGGTGAGGTTTAAAGGGGATATGGATGCAGCAGACGTAGTGATAGATGTTGCCAATCCGCGCAATGTTGACAATAGACCTTTGTTGTCTGGACTTTTTGTTGCTGGTGATAGTGTGAGAGTATATCCTATGCTTTTTGGAATGAAACAAGGGTATTCCAATCCGGAAGTTACCTTAGATTCCGGTGTGTTATTTTATGATCATGCAAGCGGAGATATCGTTGTTGGAGATAAGAAGAAATTGTTTGAAAAAGAAGAACGCGGCAATGTAATTCGAATTAACGATCAAGCAAGGACTATTAAAACTGAAGGTAGATTTGATTTGAGTTTAAATGTAAAACCCGGTATCAAAACAGGTTTTGCGGGCACAAGTTTGTGGAAAGAGGGAGATACCACATATAATTTTGATTGGACTGTTTTTATAGATTTTCCTTTACCCAAAGAAGCTGTTACTCGAATGATTGAACTTGCCAAAAATGAAAATTTTGGTACCGCTACCAGTATTAAAACGAGTGCCTTTGTTGCAAATTTAGCTGAGTTCTATACCTCTGCAGCAGATATGAAAACACTGATGAGCAGAGTGAAGAATAGTGGCATGCTCAATGGAGAGAGTGTGGTTGCCACCAGTCAGTTTTTTAAAACAGTTGGCAAAGCATCCGATAAAGTTAAAGAAATTTTTGACTCTGATTTATATATCAAAGAAGTCAACTCGAGAGCTCCTGAAAAAGCCATGTTCTTTATTGCAGCATCTAATTGGAGATTTGATAATAGAAACAATGCCTTTATATGTAATGGGGCAATCGATATTGCTTCTATTAATGGTGTGAATATCAATAAGCGTTTTGGAGCAATATTGGTTGTTGATAAAAAGCGCAGTGGTGATGATATTCATATCTATATTGAATTTACTCCAAATGAGTTTATTTATCTGAATTATGTGCGTGGTGTGATGTATGCTTATGCAACTGATGATAAGTTTAACCAAATCATTTTAGAGAAAGGAGAGAAGATTTCCAATGATGATTATAGTTTACGTAGAGGAACTCCTCGATCTGTAGATAAATTGTTGAGGCGGTTTGACCAATTTTAGAAAAAACATTTAGATTTGCACTTCCTAACTTTATTACTTTAAATTTTAGAATTGATAGAAATACTTTCAATTATCGGACTTGCAGCTTTGTCTTACGTGCTTGGTTCAATACCGAGCAGTGTATGGATAGGAGAAGCACTTTTTGAGAAGGATGTCAGAGAATACGGTAGCGGAAATGCAGGGGCAACAAATACCTTTAGAGTCTTAGGAACAAAAGCAGGTACTTTTGTACTGATGATGGATATTTCCAAAGGGCTAATAGCCGCTTCGCTTCCTTGGTTGCTTAATTTTGTAGATATATATTCTGTGAGATTTGTGAACCTTCAACTATTGTTTGGTTTATTGGCTGTGCTTGGGCATGTATTCCCGTTGTTTGCAAATTTTAAAGGAGGAAAAGGAATTGCTACTCTTTTAGGGATGGTTATAGGTATTCATTATGTACCGGCTCTGATTTGCATTGCTTTGTTCATTGTTATTCTGTTTGCGACCAAGTATGTATCCCTTAGCTCAATTTTAGCTACTATTTCTTTCCCGCTAATGTTGATTTTTATTTTTAAACCTGATGAGCCTCTATTTGTTGCATTTGGCATTTCTGCAGCTATCATGGTTGTGCTTACGCATCAAAAAAATATCAAGAGGTTAGTTGCCGGCAATGAAAGTAAAGCCAATATTAAACTTAGAAGACGAAACAGAAGAGAAGATGCATAAATGCACTCTTCTAATGAATATCATCAAGCTTGGTATCTCGCATTCTAATAATGAATTTTCTCTCTATTAAAATTGTCATGAGCATACTGCTCTTATTAAAATCTCTTTATCTTTAATAAGATGAATGATTAAAACTTATTGGTAGGAATAGAAATTCCCATTGTAATATCTAAAAAGAATCTCGGATTGAGAATTCCTGATTTCTTGCCTTTGTATCCGGGTCTCGCTCCGAAAGCAGTTTCAAAAGACATCCAGGTTTTATTTGGGTGTCTGTATTGCCAACCAAATCTCCATCCCATTCTGCTGATATTTTTATTATCAATATTCCATACAGTATTGTCAGCTGAGCTCATGTCTGCAAATGAAACGACAGGTGCGAACATAAAATCCAGAAAAATATCATTTAATCCGGCATTACGTCTATTGCCCCAACCTTCAACATAAACAAGCAAATTGGTAATATATTTATATGACAAACCGGCAAAAATTGCAGCGGTCTTCATCATTGTATAACCGGAATAGATAGAATTTCCTCCTTGCTTTTGACCATAAGCACCAAATTGAAATGTCCTTGTTTTGTCTTTAGAATCTTCAGCAACAAAATCAGAAGCCCCGTCTCCTTCACTTATGTCTATGGCTGTGTTAATAAATGAGACTCCACCGCGTGCACTGAATATATTTCGTGCAGTACCCGGTACATAAATGTATTGAGTATTGGTATATCTATAATTTCCAACTGTATAAGATGAAGATGATAATACAATTTTCATGTTTGTGCGTTTTGTTTGATCGCTGAGCGTATAATATGCAACGGGTTCAATATGTATATGTTTTGAAAGTCCACTTGCACTATACATCAGACTATTGTCTATATGCTCACGCGCATTCATGTCGAAGTATGCACGTCTGAAGGTGAGCCCAAAGCAGAGACTTTTATCTAAGATATAATCTGCTCTAATCCCCCAACCCATTGTTACATTTGTCCAATATGCGTCTGCATAAAAAGGATCTAAATGGATGGTTGTCCGTTTCAAATCGTATGGGTCATCGCTAGAGATTGAATAGCTGATGTTTTGCCCAATTGCATTTATACTGATAAATACACTGATTAATGTTAGAGTAATGTTTTTCATAATGTTAAATAGTTTGGTTCAAAAATAAATATGTTTAAATATGTTGTTCTTCTTATGTTCTGTTTTTTTTTAATCAATTAAGTTGTTTCCTGAAGCTTTTTTAATGGCTTCCACTTTGTTGTTGACTTGCAGTTTGCGATAGATATTTTCAATATGCTTGCGAACTGTATGATAGCTAATAAAAAGATTAGCGGCTATTTGTTCATAAGTAAGCCCGTTCTTTAATTGATTTAATAATTCTATTTCTCTATCTGTTAAACCAAAGTCTTGTGAGTCAAACTGGACGGTCTTTGGATTTTTAATCAAGTTGAGAGCTTTTAGCGCAATACCCGGGCTCATGGCTGCACCGCCTGTCATTGCATCCATTATTGCTTGGAAAAGTTGATCGGAATTGCTGTCTTTTAATATGTAGCCTGAAGCTCCCGATAAAATTGCATTGAAAAGATTTTTTTCATCATCAAACATGGTAAAAATCAATACCTTAATTTGATTCCAATTTTTCTTAACCTCTTTGGTGGTATCTATGCCGTTCATGATAGGCATTTCAATGTCCATCAATATTATATCTACATTACTATCACGATTTAACATTGAAATCAGTTCTTTGCCGTTTACTGCGATGTGTTTTAATTTTAACTGCGGAAATTTTGCAATACGCTCAACAGCTGCTTGCCTCGAGAAATGGTTGTCTTCTGCAATTGCAATAGTAATTGGCATATTAAGTTCAAAGGTCATGTTATTCATAGCTGAGTGCAATACGCAGTGTTTCGTATATTGTGTATTATTTGAGTGGAAACCCGCCAAAGATGCGAGTGCCATTGTTAGGATTGCTCTCTATTTGAAGATGTCCTTTCACTTGCTCCATTCGGTATTGCATATTGATAACACCGTTACCTGAATTCATGTTTTCTTGTAAAAACCCTTTGCCGTTATCTTCGATTAAGAACTCCAATTGATTTTCTATTTCATTGTTGAGCGTAATGCTGATTAAACTGCAATCAGCATACTTTAGTGCATTGTTTACAGCTTCTTGTATTGTCCGAAAGAGATGTGTAGTTTGAATGTCGTTCAATATTACTTTAGCATTTCCTTTAGTTTCAATTTGGATAATTTTTCCATGTTCTTCTAAATTGCTCAAGAAGTCTCTTAACCTAATCTCTATCTCCTCCAAACTGTTTGATTCTTTGTTTAATAACCAAACAGTCTTTCTAAGTTCTTTCATGCTAAGTTGAATGTGGTTTCGCACTTTTTTGATTCTGGAGTTAGATTCGTCACATTCTTCAGTTAGTGCGTTGATGAGCGTTAAATGTGAGCCTATATTGTCATGCAGTTCTCGAGAAATGCGCAATCGTTCTTCTTGTACTTTGTTTCTTGCTTTTTGTTCTTGTAAGGATAATTCCAATGCTGCTTGTTTAACCTGAGCCTGTTTTGCTCGAAATTTCATAAAAATTATAAAGATACTGATGATTAAGCAGATGAATATCACCATAAACCATAGGAATGTTTGTTGTGATTTTATGTCTTTCTCTAAGAGTAATTGCTTGTTTAGTAGTAATTCCTTTTCTTTCTCATTTGTCTCATATTTTACCATCATGTCTGCAACAGATGTATTCAATTTGATTGTAGTGATACTGTCTTTGAGGTCTAATAGTTTATCTAAACTATTTTGTGCATTTTCTGTTTGTCCCAAGCCCCAATAAGTTTCAATTAAAAACTCTTGAACATCTGCCATGTCAATATAATTACCGCTTTTGTCAGCCCATTCTGCAGCTTGGAGTAAATAGGTTAAAGCTCGTGCATATTCCTTTTTTTGATTAAATAGTATTCCTAAACTGGTGTAAATTGTAACTTTATTGTTGAGCGATCCGTAAATGAGGTATTGTTCAGCTTCTAACAGCGTTTGTTCAGCTTTTGCAAAGTTGTTTTGACGTTTGTAAATATTAGCAAGGTTGTTTAGCGGCTCTATAAGCCTTGACCAAGCTCTTGCACTCTTACCTGTTTGAATTGCTTTTTGGTAGTAATAAGCAGCAGAATCTAACTTGTTAAGAATTTTATATGATAAGCCAATATTGTTATATGAGGCGGTAATAGAATTTTTATAATCTCCTTCTAATCCAAGCTTTATTTCCAAACTCTTGAGATAATATTCAAGTGCCTTTTTCTCATTGCCAAGTTCTGTTGACCAAATGTTGCCCATTTGGTTATAGGCTTTTGCTTTTTGGATGAGGTCTTGCCGGTATGGTAATGAGACAAGTTCAATGTAGCAGTCCAGTGCTTTGGTCGGGTTGTTATTGTCATAATAATATAATCCCAAATCAAGTAAACTGCCCATTATTCTTGTGGTATCTCTGTTTTTTTTCCAATAATTTAATGCTTGTTGAATTACTATGATTGCTGAATCAAGATTTCCTAAGTCTGCATAAACTTGCCCATAGGATTGGAGAATACGTGTCTCTAAGTATTGGTTTTGAGCAATGCGATATTTCTTTTTCGCTTGTTCTAAATATTGAAATGCTTCTTTGGGTTGTCCGTTAAAAGAGAGGATTTTACCAATCTGATGTAATACTCTCCCCTGATGTTCAATGCTATCTTTAGGTGAATCATTAAGAATTTGTTTCAGAATGATAATAGCTGAGTCGGATTTATCCTCATCAATCAGTTGATTGACTAATGTCCTTTTTTGGGTAGATTCTTGAGCATTGATTATTAATGAGGTCAAACAAATAATAATCAACAAGAATAACTTCTTTAAGCAACTGTTGTAATGCAGTGTCAATGGTAATTTGCTTTGGTAAACGCTTCAAAGAAAGTAAATTTTTAAGAGAAATCTTAAGTGAATTGTATTTCTTTGACTTGTTGTAATTAATGAGTGTTTCGTTGCTTGCTGTAACTTACTTTTGCATGCCCATAAGCGAATGATAAAGCGAATAGATATCGGTGATTTGTTTAAATTAAACCAAGATGTTGTAATCATTGATGTTCGAACGCCAAGCGAATATTCGCATGCTCATATTGTGAATTCTATCAATCTGCCAATTTTTACAGATGAAGAGCGTGTTCAAATTGGCACAACATACAAACGTAAAGGAAGAGAAGAAGCTATATTGCTGGGCTTTGATTTGACAGGTAAAAAATGGAGGGCTTTTATTGAAAATGCTCTGCAAATAGCTCCTGATAAAAAGGTTCTAATTCATTGCTGGAGAGGAGGAATGCGTAGTGGCGCAATGGCTTGGATTCTTGATTTCTATGGTTTTGAAGTTTTAGTGCTCAACGGAGGGTATAAGCAATATAGAAATTGGGTATTGAAGCAATTTGCAAAGGACTATCCGTTCTGTGTTCTGGGTGGAATGACAGGTTCTCACAAGACTGAAATTTTAAAAGAATTGGCAGTAAAAGGAGAGCAGGTTATTGATTTAGAAGATTTAGCTCAACATTTGGGTTCTGCTTATGGTTCATTAAATAAGTTGATTCAGCCTTCTCAAGAACAATTTGAGAATATGTTGGCGCAGCAATTGTCGAACGTCAATATTCACAAAAGAATTTGGATAGAAAATGAAAGTTCTCTTATTGGGAAAATTTCTATTCCCCCAGATATTCTCAAACAAATCAAATCTGCACGTTTGGTTGAATTAAGGATTGACAAAGAGCAACGGGTGAAATTCTTAACCGAAGAGTATGGGATGTTAGATAAGAATTTTTTGATAGAATCCACTCAAAAAATTCAGAAGAGATTTGGACCTGAGCAAACTAAGGACGCAATCAATGCGATTCAAGAAAATAGAATAGAGGATTTTATTAGGATTGTATTGATTTATTATGATAAGACTTATACAAATGGAATATTAAACAGAGATGCGACAAATTGTTTTCCATTATCAATAGAGTTTGACAATGTGCAAAATACTGCTCAACAAGTGATAGCATTTGCAAATAATAATAATTTAACATAAGTGATGAACCGATTATGGGTGAAAATACAATCAAATTAACTCAATATTCTCATGGCGCAGGTTGCGGTTGTAAGATCAGTCCAACCATTTTGGATAAAATATTACATACTTCTGCAAAACAAATTGATTCTCGTTTATTAGTAGGAAACAAAGAACGTGATGATGCGGCAGTAATAGATATGGGTGATGGAAATGCGCTGATTTCAACTACAGATTTCTTTATGCCTATTGTTGACGATGCGTATGATTTTGGGAGGGTTGCTGCTACAAACGCGATTAGTGATGTTTATGCCATGGGAGGCAAGCCGCTGGTTGCAATTGCAATTTTAGGTTGGCCCATAGATAAACTTGCACCGGAAGTCGCACAAGAAGTTTTAGAAGGTGCCCGCAGTATTTGCAGCCAAGCAGGAATTAGCATTGCAGGGGGGCATAGTATAGATAGCCCTGAGCCAATCTTTGGATTGGCTGTGAATGGTTTGGTGGAGAAACGATTTTTAAAAAAAAATTCAACGGCAACAGAAGGCTCACTTATTTTTCTTACTAAACCTTTGGGCATTGGTATTTTGTCAACTGCTCAAAAAAGAGGTGTGCTGTTACCTCAAGATGAAGAACTGATGTTGAAGTATATGACAACTTTAAATGAGTCGGGAGTTTCATTTGGTCGCATTGAGGGGGTGAAGGCGATGACTGATGTTACAGGTTTTGGTTTGTTGGGACATTTGTCTGAAATGTGTGAAGGGAGCAATTTGTCAGCTGTGTTAGAGTTTGATAAGATACCGGTTATCCCATCTATTTATCAGTATTTAGAAACGGGATGTGTACCTGGTGGCACTAATAGGAATTTCAAGAGTTATGGACATAAGGTTTCAGAGTTGAATGATTTGCAGAGAAATATATTGTCAGATCCTCAAACCAGTGGTGGGTTGTTAGTTGCTGTGGAGGAGAGTGCAAGTGACAAATTCTTTCAACTGTTAATTAATGCAGGGATTGCACCTGTTGCCATTGGGCGTTTTGTAAAAAAGATGGATAAATTGATTGACGTTCTCTAAATTTATTATGAATGATTAAAAATCATTCAATTCATTTGCTATAGAACGTAGCTCGTCACGATTGTACTTATTGTCAGACTTTTCTAACATAGAAAGGAGTGTAGAGAAATGCTCTTCAGCAGTATATTCTTCATCCTCTAGGGGGTTGCCATCTTCGTCTTCTTCGGGTTTAATTACAGGATATTCCCATGCACCATTGTTTTCCAAATGCTCATAAGCCATACGAATACAGCGGATAACTACAGGGTCGTTTTCTAATTTTGCAAGTTCTCTCAGTTCTTGTAATTGTGGTATAAGAGATTCTGCGTCAATACCGCCTTTTGTTACTTCTGAGGTGATTTTTTGGATTAGTTTATTTGCCTTAGGACTATTCATGGTACTTTATTGAGGTTGCAAAAATAAGGATATAAGTTATAAATAGAAATTCTATTTTTTACGCAAAAAGGTTACATGTTGCTTTGCTTATGAGTCTGTGTATGGTACATGTGATATACCTGAAATAACATTGCTGCAAAAATGAGAAACGCCATTGCTTGATGCGTTACACCCAGCCATACCGGTACAACAAATAGTAGAGTGAAAATCCCGAGTAGAACTTGTATCAAAATGAATAACATTACAATATTGGTAGATTGAATTTGAACTGAATTAAGATTCCAAGTTGGGTTTTTGCGTTTTAACCAAATGTATAAAACGAGTGCCAGTAAAATCAAAGCAACTGTTCTGTGAATAAATTGTACACTGAGTGGGTTATCTATCAGACTTATTAATCCATTGTTCGCCAATACTTCTCCTACATCAGGAGCAATCCACTTATCTCCCATCATGGGCCAAGTGTTGTACATAAATCCGGCATGAGTGCCCGCGACAAATGCACCATAGATAATTTGAATTATCAATATTAAAAAAGTAGTAAGACTCAATGTTTTGATAGATTTAGATACGTGGTTGTTAATGGGGGTTGCTTTTGCTTTGAGACCTAATATCACCCAGTATATATATCCAAAAGTGATAAAGGCATTGGTTAGATGTATAGCAAGTCTGTAATGGCTCACGTGTGTATTATTCACTAAGCCGCTTTTTACCATATACCAACCAAGAAATCCCTGCCACGCACCTAACGCAAGAATAAAAAGTAGTTTTGGTAATAGGGTACGGCTAATTTGTTTTTTATATAGGAAAAATAGAAAGGGAATAATGAATGCAAATCCCATCAATCTGCCAATTAGTCTATGTAAATATTCCCACCAGTAAATGTTTTTAAAGTCTGATAAGGTAAAATCTGCATTTAATAGTTTAAACTGTGGAATCTGTTGGTATTTAACGAATTCTTCCTGCCACTTTGCTTCGTTCATTGGAGGTAACGTGCCTGTAACCACATTCCATTCCGTAATAGATAATCCTGAACCTGTTAGACGTGTAATGCCGCCTATTATAACCATTGTAAAAACTAAAAAACATCCACTATATAGCCAGAGAATTAAGGGACGATTGTTGTTTAATGTTGAATTACTCATTATTAGATTGTAAGAATCAGGGCTCAAATATACAAGAATTGGACATGCTGAATGGGAAGTTTTGTTCCTGTTTATCTATACTTTTAGCGCAATAAGGATAAGGTGCCCTTGTATTCATAATCCTTGCCGTCAAAGCCTGTAACCTTTACTTTGTAGGTATAAACATCTTGTTTGCAATCCACGCCATTAAATGTTCCGTCCCAGCCTTCTTCGAGGTTATTAGACTCATAGA